>Ga0247810_10000503_pt1 | contig 40364 bp, 55 predicted proteins | sample UWRJL119311C1_FD_179918 | JGI IMG/M metagenome (GOLD analysis project Ga0247810, IMG submission 179918) | Plant litter microbial communities from Arlington Agricultural Research Station in Wisconsin, United States - UWRJ-L119-311C-1 | ecosystem: Environmental > Terrestrial > Plant litter >...
GTTGTTATCAGTAACATCAACCCGGTTCCCAGTAACTACATCGCTATCGGCTGAAACCTCTATGCTTTCTTTTACAGTAGTGTTTATACATTGTCTACATAAAACTGTCTCGGCGGCAGCTGTTCCTTCATCAGTTAATAGTGCGTATTTAATAAATCCCATAATTTCTATTGCTTTAATTGTTTGACAAATATAAAGCTATTTTTGAAATTACAAAAGTATTTTTTATAAAAATTAAAACTAATTTTTAAAACGGGCAATAGCCGCAACCTTTACGGGAGTTGGCCGATAGCGTAAGTACTTGTAAATTACCAACTTCGTAGCCTTTACTGTTATCTTTGCGGTCAATGCTCAGGTTACTACCCTGTTTACCTTTTAGCACAAGGTAATCCGTTTCGGTGCAGAACTGCCTGAACTGTTCAAGTGTTAAAGTAAACACCTTGCCTCGTCTTTTGGCGTTAGTCTTTAGCAGGCTGTACGTGTATCCCAGCGGGTTAGTTTCTGCCTGGCGCATGTGGTGGTGCCTTGGGCAGAAACGTTTCTTTGTACCCCGCTTATTGCCGCACCGGTAAGCAGGGCAGAGGGCTTTACTTTTGTGCTTAGCTATTTTGAACATTAGAATATTAAATACTGAAGCCCTTTAGCTCCTACGTATATGCCTCCTATAATAGCAAAAGCGATTATAGCTATTTCCGTCACAATAATAAAACCTTGTAAGGGGTTACCATTTAAGTAATACTCAAATTTATTGTAGTTGGTTTTACTATACTTGTATCGGTGGTATGCCCATACCAATAAAGCGACAAGGCATATAAATATTAAAATGCATAAAGCTAATTGATTTTCAACTCGTAAATTTTTCATGGTTTCTATTTTAAGTATTTATTAATTTTAGCCTTCACGGCATCCATAAGTCTGTTTTGGTTATTGCCTTTCGTCTCCTGCGCTTTAAGCACATCCTCGTCCATAGTACCAACCACTGCCAGCTTGTTCACTACAACCGCATTTTTCTGCCCCTGGCGGTCAAGCCTTGCGTTAAATTGCTGCTCAAGCTCCAAACTCCACGTATTGCCAAACCATACGATTATATTACCGCCGGCCTGCAGGTTAAGGCCGTGCCCTCCTGACGCGGGATGCATCATCATGACTTGTATTTTCCCGGCGTTCCAGTCGTTTATATCCTGGTCCGTCTTTAGTTCCTGCGGCTTGTACTTCTTTAGCTTCTCGAGCATCCTGTCACGGTCATGCCTGTAGGTCCATGCGATAAGCACCGGGTGCCCGTTGGCCGCTTCGATAAGCTCCTCCAAAGCTTGCAGCTTTAAATTGTGTACCTCGTGGTAAACTTTATTTTCGTCGTACATAGCGCCATTGGCAAACTGTAATAATTTATTCGATAGGGCTGCCGCATTAAGGGCAGATATTTCTTTGTCGTCGCCCTCAGCGCTTACCAGGTTCATAACCTGTTCCTTCTCGAAGTCGTCGTATTGCTTCTGCAAGTCGGGCGGCATATCAATACGCACAATATTATTAATACGCTCGGGTAAATCTAAATAATCTTTTGCTTTCATGCTCATACAAATGTCGCCTATCTTAGCATAGATTTGCTGCTCCCCCGACTCTTCAAGTTTATAACTGTACGTTATCGAGCCGTTACGCTTATCCGGCCTGAAGTACGTTTCCCGGTAGGTAGTAATAAACTTGCCCAGCCTTGCCCCGCGGTCAAGTAAATATATTTGGCTCCACAAGTCTATAAGGCCGTTAGGCGCAGGCGTACCGGTAAGGCCTACCACGCGGCTAAACGATGGCTGCACCGCCTTTAATGCTTTAAAGCGTACTGACTGCGGGTTTTTGAAACTGCTAAGCTCGTCAATCACAAGCATATCAAACGGGGTGCGGGTGCCACCAAACTGGGAACAAAGCCACGCCACGTTATCCCTGCCTACGGTGTACACATCTGCCGGTTGCCGCAGGGCAGCTTTACGCTGCTTCTCGTTGCCCAGTATCTTAGATATACGCAGGTGCTTCAGGTGTTCCCACTTGCCAATCTCAGCACTCCACACACTTTCAGCTACCCGCTTAGGGGCTATGATAAGCACGGCGTTTATTTCCAGCTCTTCATAAATTAGTTTGTTGATAGCGGTAAGGGTCGATACGGTTTTGCCTAAGCCCATTTCAAGCAGCAGCGCCCCGTGTGTATTTTCCATTATGTGGCTTACAGCGGTATGCTGGTAGCCGTGCAGGTTTGACTCGTTCACGGTATCAGATTTTTAAAAAACTCAACAATAACATCAACTGTCCAGCCGTTACCTAAGCCTTTAAATCTTTGGCTATCGCTTATGACCGATGTATAATTATCAGGCAGGGTTTGCGCCCGCTCGGCTTCTGTAGGGGTTAGACTTCTCCATGTGTCTACATCAAAATCGCCTACGTTAGTACGGCTACCGAAAGAAGAGGTTATACTGTGAACCTTACCTGCTATGTGAAAAACTCTGTCCTGCATATACGGCTGCATACCGTTGCAGCGAGTACTTGAGTTTATTTGATTTGTCTTATAAGCTACTACGCTATCTTTACGGACGGTGGTCAAGCTGTTTAATTTTTGGCTCTTATTAAGTTCTAAAGTCTGTACTGTCTTATCCCCTGCGTAACGGTCGCGTATTGCTGCTCCGTAACCTTCTACCCCGTCTTCGAGTATATCTTTAATTACTATGCCTTTATCTGCTGGCGCGCTAAAGCCGCGGATATTTGTCCAGTATAAGCGCTTACGTACTTGGGCAGAAACTATCGAACTGCAAACTTCTATAGGCTCTACCCCTAAAAATGAACTTATAACCGCTTGGTGTTCCTTTTTCATTTTAACATTCTCAAGGAAAAACTTAACGCCGGGATTATACTCCCGTATCTCGTTGAGTATTCTCACGTACTCAAAAAACAATGCGCTGCGGGGGTCTTCAAAATTCAACTGCTTACCCGCAAAGCTAAAGCCTTGGCAGGGGCTCCCGCCGATTAGTAAATCTATATGCGGCAATATTAAATCTAAGCCTGCTATTTTAGTAACGTCTCCGAGTTGTTGCGTTTTAGGGTAGTTATGCTGCGTAACTTTTATGGCGTGCTTATCTATCTCGCTTGCGAAGTAATTAGCTACGGGTACACCTGCGCGCTCAAGGGCTACCTGCCCGCAGCTAATGCCGTCGAATAGGCTAAGTACATTTATTGGTTCCATGGTTTAAATATATTTTTAATCTGCTCGGCGGTGTCTGCCACTTCAACGCGGAAGCCCAGCCGGCGCAATTTGTTATGTACTAATTTTTGTATCTTTGTCGGCGTTTTGCCTTTACGCTTCGTTTCCACGAAGACAACTACCCCACCGGGTAACAGCGCCATACCATCAGGTAATCCGGTTATATGGATTGTAGGCAGCTTTATAAGCCATCCGTGCAGCTCTGACTCTACGGTACGCTTCAATGAATTCCAAACGACTTTCTCGCTTAAGGTACTGCTCATACTCTTCGGGAGTTTCAAAGTTAATTTTGCTTTGTAGTGTCATTCGTAGCCTCCTCCCACTCATGCTCCGGGTCATACGAAAAAGGTATATTTCCGTCTCTGTCCATGATAAACTTTGTTGAGGGCCCTTTAAAAAGTATTACGTTTCCATTTTCGGATATTCTTAACAACTCACGAGCTTCTGCTTTATCCTCATGTAGGAAATATTTTTTACCTACTATTAAATCTTCGTTTGATAACATGGTTTTTATTTTTTAAGTTGATAATATTTTTGTTTGCCGTATAGGCTAAAATTACGTGTTGAATTGATAAACTCCCAGCCTTCGATATTTCTGACAATCGTATTCAGTTCCCGGGATTTGTACGGGTCTAAGTCTTCACGTTTTTTACCTAAGCACTCACACCATATCTCGGCAGTACAAACGTACTCCCGTGCCTCAGTACCTTTAACAAGCGGGTCGGCTAAATACGCCCTGCGCTCTAACTCGTCTTTACTATCCCAGTCGGCAGATACGGGAGTGTTAAGGTACTGCTCAATTATGCCCTTGCGCTCGTCGGTTTCGCTGTGCTTCATCTGCTCCACTGCTGCGATTGCCTCAGCATCACGGCTAAGGTATAGCGGCTCTTTGGCTTTGTACAGCGTTACGGCCTCAGCCCATACCTGGTTAATATTAGCCTCGTCATTTATGAACTGCCACAGTACAGGGTTGTCTACCAACTTCACAGGTTTGGTATCAATCGGCATAAAGCGGCGGTTACCTACCGGGTCTTTAAGAAAGTCGCGGCGGTTTGTGGTGCCGCCAAATATGCTTTGCCTCGGGTAGGTTTCAGTCGTCCTGCCATACGCTGGCCTAAAAGTATCTTCTTGTTTAGATATAAAGTGCCGTATACCTTCTACCTCGGCATTCTTTAGCCCGGCAAGTTCTGCCATTTCAATAATCCATGCCCCTTGCAACTGCTCAAAACTCTCTTTACCCTGCAACGTGCTGAAGCTATCACTGAACCATTGGCGGCCTAACGCTTTCAGGAACGAGCTTTTACCCGCCCCCTGTATCTGCGCGCCTACCAATACCAGTACAAGCTCAAACTTAATGCCGGGCTGCATAACCCGGGCCACGCCGCCTACCAGCCATTTACGCATAGCCTCGCGGGTGTATAGCGTATCGTCTGCACCGAATAAGTTTATCAGTAGCGTATCTATACGCTGCACACCATCCCATGTTAGGCCCCTAAGATAGTCTACTACGGGGTGAAAGTGGTTTTTTTCAAATTCCAGGCTTATGCTATCCTCAATCTTTTGCGCGCCGGTAATGCCGTAAATACTTTCTATGTAGTTGCGGATGCCTGAGTAGTCTACATTGCGCACCGGTTCGGGCTTAGGCACTTTACGCCAGGGCAGGTTATTAAACACATATCGTTTACTATCAAAGTCGTTTAATCGGAACAGCTTTTTAAGGCGGTGGTCGTTGGCAAATATTAAGTTGAGGTTTGTAGCACTTGACAGGTAATTTTTACGGCCGTCAATTTCTAAATCCTGCATCCAGGTAATGTCCTCAGCTTCGGGGTCTGCCTCGCTTAAGTCTTCGGGCATATCCTCATTGAAGTCGTAACGGGCATCGCTCAGGGTATCGGAGGCAATTAGCTTACGTACTGCTTTGTCCTCACGGGCGAAGTCGTCCATAGCCTTGTAACTCTTTGTAGCTTTGCCGGCAGTAAGCCCTTCGTCTAAATGTCCAAAACGGTGCACACGAACCAGGTCGAAAGCGTTTGACAGCTTGCCGCTGCACGGATCGGTACCGTGATGCGAGAACGCAAATTTATCGTCGTAGACAATAAGCCCGGCAGCCGTTGTACTTTTAGAATAGGTGTAGCGGTTCTCAATATCAGTAGGCAGGTACTCGTCTGTAAGGAACTTGGTAATTGCCTCAGTCATAGTGTACGCCCTACAGAATGCCCCTACGATACCTTTTTTCGTTTCGGGGTCTTCCTGCTTATCAGCATGCGCCCGTACCTGGTCGAACTTGGTTTGCGAGGTAGGCCATAGACTGCTGTCTTTCCAGTCGGCATAGGTGGCAAGCACCTCGTCAACGTCTACCGCTGGTCCCGATTGCGTCCTAAAATAGTACTCCATATCTTTAGGAGTAGAAGGCCAAAACATTAAGCGGTTAGGCTCGAAGGTAGTGTTATCGAAAAGGTCGATACCTAAATCCCCTGCGACTTTACGGCCTGCAGCCACGTATTCGTCGGGCGTGCATTCGCGGTTAAGCGGTATGATAAGGCGGTAACGCGGCGAAGCCTCACAATGCTTATGCGTGGCATGCAGCACGGCGGCGCAGTCCATCATTAAAGTGAAGTCGTCCCAAAAGTCTTTGTGTGCGAAGTCTATATCCAGCGTAAGCAGCTGGCGGTGTACAACGGTATCGTGCTTACGCTTGCCCCCTCTTAGGTAGCCCCCCACAAAACCGCCTACATCTTTAATACGCAGCTGCTCCTCACGGGTTGCGCCTAAGAACTCCTTAAGCGTTTCGTTCGTCTTTACCGTTTCGCTTAATCGCTGCACAAGCTCCGGCCACGTAACTTTTTTATTTTTCCAGCTTGGCGAGTTGTACCGCAAGCCGGTTGCTATGTCTATTTTGATGGTGTTCATTAGTCGATATATACAGGTGTCTTATACGAGTCTATAATCTCTTTAGCTTCTTCTATGGACCCGAAGGTATTAACGTCGTTCCACTGTATCCAAAAAGGGAAAAACAAATACCACACCTGTATCTCATATCCTAAATATGCATCCCTAACAATTCTGAACCTTCTTATTCTCATGGTTATTCCTTTTTATAAAAATTTGTTATATATCCGTCTGCATTAAGAGGCAACCCGGCTGCCCAGTTTGGCGCTTCGCCCATAATTTCTTCGGTAAATTTTAATCGGGCTTCGGCATAATCTTCGTTAAATTCACAAACTACCTCATCATGTATGTGCATTACTATTTTAGTCCCGGCATCGTCTAATCGCAGCATACACTCAGAAAGTAAATCGCGGGATATGGCCTGCACGATATTCTCTACCAGCTTGCCGCCGTAGGTGTCAATACGCCCCCATACCTTTTTAGTTTGCTCCATACCCATATAGGCAATGGAACTGCCGCCGAATTTACCGGGTACGAGTTTAGCGTCCCAATAAAATAATTTACGCCCCGAAGGTAATCCTATTTGCAGAGTTTTATTCGAATACTCGAATGTTAATTTATCGAGCTTAAAACGCTTACCGGGATTTTCCAACGCGTGGATTGCGTAATCGTTTACTTTTTTCCACAACTTCACTATCTCGGGATTTGCCTTGCGCCACTTATCAACTATCATTTGGTATTCGTGTTCAGGTATTTTCTTTTCGCTGTCCATCGTTGCCATAGCACCCTTGCCGCCCTGGTAGCCGAGTGCAAGCTCCGCTACTTTACCCCGCTGCCTGTACTCAGAACCTTTGCCAATACTTTCAAGAGGTATGCCAAACATCATTGCAGCAGACGCTTCATATATTTTGCCGTGTGTGTTGAACACGTCAAGCCGCCACTTTTCGTCAGCAAGCCACGACAACACGCGGGCTTCTATGGCGCTGAAATCTGACACGGCAAAGGTCTTACCCACTGAAGGTATTAAGGCCGTACGGACAAGCTCTGACAGCGCGGTCGGTACTTTATCCGCAATCTCTGTAAAGGTTCTGTATGTGCCGATTTTTAATTCGGTGCGTACCTCTTCTAAATTACTCATATGGTTACGCGCCAGGTTCTGCAACTGTATTAACCTGCCTGCCCAGCGGCCGGTGCGGTTCGCTCCGTAAAACTGGAACAGGCCGCGCGCCCTGCCGTCTGCACAAACGCAATCCATCATTTTTAAGTACTTCTTTATAGAGGTTTTGGAAAGCATTTGCCGCCCCTCGAGAACCTCTAAAACAGCCCCGTCAGTTGTTTCAGAAAGCAGGTCGTTTACTGCTGCTTTAGTAAGGCATGTTATCTCTGTGCCTGTTGCATCGCTTAACCACTTCTTTAACTGCGCCGGGCTGTTTGGGTTCTGTAGGTTGGTCAATTCCTTTATACGTACCGTTAGCTCTTCGCTAAATCGTTTGTCGGTTGCTACTGCTATGCTTGCCAGTTGCGTATCAATGCGTACGCCTCTGTCGTTTATCTGCTGGTCAAGGGTATACGCCTTTTGCTCAATATCAGGTATCTCAAAGTGTGCAAGGCGTGAACATATTTCTCTTTCAGCTTCAACGTCGGCAATACAATAGCGTTTAAACTCTTCCCACTTTACAGGGTCGTGAAAATAAAAGTTCCTGCTGCGCATACCGTTAGCTTTTGAGGGCTTACAAGGTACAGAAAAATATCGTATCAGGGCTTTACCTGTTGATAATTTTCCTTTCTCTTCCAGCTTCAAAGCCTTACTTACCATATCCAGGGATTGAGGTAAACCGCAATACAGTGATTTAATTGCCGTGCACCGCCATTCCGATATATCCGTTTCATAGCCGTACGCTTTGAACGCGTTACGCTCAAAGTTTGCATTGTGGGCGTATTTAATGTACTCCGGGTTTGTAAGGGCTTCGATAAAACTTTCAGGTAATATCTCGCCCGCTGCAAGGTCTACGATTTGCACGGGGTTGTCGTCAAACGCATAGGCTACCATTAATATTTCAAAGTCGGGAGACTCGAAGTACTTATAGGCGCCGACGTTTCTAATGTCCTCAGACGAGAACGTTTCAATGTCAATGTGAAGTTTCATGGTTTGAAAATTTGTGGCGGCCCTAAGAATCGAACTTAAACCCCTTGTCAGTTGTTCACGTTAAACAACCTATGCAAATAAATATACTCCGTTTACTACTTCTGTTTTTATAGCTAATTAAAACAATTTCGTTTTATTGTTTCTACGTCTTTGCAAGTCCCGAAAACCGTTACGGGTAGACCGCCAAATAAAAATAGGGCGTTTAAATACGCACGCCCTAAGCGGTTAACTACAAAATGTCGTCGCTGTCTTCTGCAAAGTCCTGCTCTGCTGAAGCACCGCCCGAAAGCCTTTCGCCATCTTTCAAAAACTGTAAGTTGCCAAGCCCTGCGGCTACGCCCTTATTACCGTTTGTGTTGAAAGCGTAAAAGTTGATACTGGCACGGCCATAGCATCCTGAATAAAATTCGTCGGTCGAAATTATCTCAGATAGGGAGGCATCGACAACACCAGGCTTTTGCGTTGAGTTAGCATTGATAAAATAATGCCCTTTGTACGCGTCATCGTCCGGACGCTCTTCGTCGCCGTCCCTTAGCGGTAGTTTTAGGGTAGTTTTTACAAACTTACCTAGTTTAGTTTTACCCGTTTCGATAGCCTCGTCAATCGCTGCTTGCAGCTTATTAACAGTTGCGGTATCTTTTTTAGGTATCAGTATAGCAACACTATACTTTGGCTCCTGCCCTTCGTTTATAGCCTTTGGCTTAAACACGTTCGCGTAACTAAATCGCACTGTTCCCGTCGTAACTCTTGTACTCATAACTCGTAAATTTTGTTGTTATTAATTTTTGTAAATGTACACTTTATTTCTATTTAGCCAAAATTATTTTTACTTTTTTATAAAAATAATTTTAATCTGTGAAATCTTTTATTGCTTGTTCTACGCCGCCAATCGCGGGCCGCTTATCCGTATCAGGTACAAGCGTAGGCTTACCAGGCGGCAAATCTACCAGCTTACCCAGCGTTTCAGTAAATTCTTTTTTGCCTAATAGCTTCTCAATTGCAGGAATACCCGCCAGCTTTTTAACCACGTAGTCGTCTTCTTTATAACCCGCTACGAATAAGCTGTTGCTAACCGTAGTTTCGTCTACCCAACGCCTGTTACTCCTGCCCTCGACAACTTTATAACCTTGTACCTTTTTGCCCTGTAGGGCTTGTTGTAGAAGGTAATCCCCTACGGCGTTAGCCCAGTCTACCAGCATAGGTATTTGCTTGAATACATCGACTATCTGCTGGTCGGTCAAGTAGTGCGGGTCTTTAAATTCGTGCTGTGCAAGTTTTACGTTAACGCTGGCAAGTGTAGCACACATCGCTTTTACTTTGCAGAACTTGCAGTGCTCTCCTGCCTTCTGCACACCTTCGCCTTTGTAGGCCTTTACAGCTTGCGGCCTTACTACTTTTTGCCCCCACGCTTCTAAATCCTGTACGCTTATATCCCACGTAGAAACGTGGTCAAGTCGGGGCTGTACAATGGTTAGGCGTACCGTGTTAATGTCGTAAAGAAAATCGTAAGCGGCTAATGCCCCTGCACCGTACAGCATAAGCTGCGGGTTATTATCGGCATCCACTTTTACACCTTTACCGAATTTAAGGTCGATAACCTCAAGCACGCCATTAGAAATTATGCAGGCATCACCTGTACCGAAGCCCTGCTCTACCAGGTGCGAAAAGTCTAAACGCTCTTCGATAAATAACAAGGCTGCGGGGTCTTCTTTTTTGGCTACAAGGTAAGTCTCGATAACAAGGTCAACGTAATCCTGTACCTCAAAAACCATTTCAGGATAGTAAAGAGGGTGTTTTTTTAATTTAATAAGTTCCTTTTCGTAAACCTTTGGGCTAATATCTCCCTTGAAAGCCTTTAAAGCTAAATCTGCTATCTCATGAGCCAGTGTACCCTCGTCTGCAAATACGTTAGGCTTTTCCTTATTGGATTGCATAAACTTATCTTCAAGCCGGGCGCTGGGTGTGCAGGCCAGCCAGCGGGAGGCAGACGAAGCCGAAAGCAGGGCATGCTTCCGCGCTCCGTGGTCTACCGCGTCCATTAGTCTAAACTGTTTAAGAAGGCAACTAACTCACCATATTTTTCTTTAGGCAGTAGCGTTACGCTTTTGCTGCCTAAAGCGTTTAGCTTTGCCACAATTACCGGGCGGTGCGCGTTAACTTTATCGGCTACAAGCTGGCGCACTTCCTGCTCGGTGTACTGTTTAATTTCGGTTTGAGATAGGAAACTGGAAATATCGTTAGCCTGGTCTTGTAATTCCTGCGACATAGGCACGCCGTTCACAAGAGGTTTAGACTCTTCCGCTACTTCAGCGGCAGGCGTAACCTCTTCGGGTTCGTTTACCTCAACGTTTTCGGCTGCGGCCATATCAGCAGGCTGCTCTTCGGTTGCTTGTGTTTTACGCGGCGCACGGGTTTTCTTTTCCTTTACGGGTTCGGCATTGTACTCTGACATAGCTTGTTTAGCTTCGGCAGGCATTTGTTCGTCGTGCAAATCCTGCGGATGCTTCAGCGTTAAAACTTTTGCGAGCGCAAGGGCTTCATCTTCGTTTAGACCTTCCCTTTCAGCTTTTTGGAAACGCCCACTAAAACTAATCGGCTTTTGTGCCGCTGCTGCCTGTGCGCTTACAAGGTTTTGAAATGCTGCCGCCTGTGCCTTGTCTGCCAGGTCAATTGTTACTTTTACTTCCATGGTTTATTTAGTGTTTAAAGATTTGAATTTTTAAAGGGTATAAAACTACCTGTAATTTTGCCTTTGAAGTATTTGTTTTGGGTAGCAACCCAAAAGCGCATAGGGTTTAAAACTGTTCTCGGTTCCGATATTTCTTTCATACCTTATTATTTTGAATTTATAATCTTTTCAATCCCCTGCAGGTAAACGCTAAGTGCCATAGTGCCGCTGTGTATAACAGTTTCGCTGATTAGCTCGGAATTGTGGTACACTCGGGTTGTCCAGTCGGTACGGTCAAGTTCTGCCGTGTACTCGCCATTAGTGAAACGGGTTAGCTTGCCATTGCTTTCAGCCTTGCGCCAGGTTTCGCCGAATATAGCAGCAACGGGCATACCTGACAATTCAGACAGTTTAGTTATCTGCGTTGAATTTAGGTCGCCGTCGCCCTTCATGACTCTGTCAAGGGCCATAACCGGGTATTGGTTAGACGGGAACAGGTGCGTTGCAATAGCGGGCTTATCTAAGCCGCTGGCAGTAATTGCCTCTTGTATTTTTAGGTTGTTCATAGTTGTGTTTAGTTTTTTATAAATCGAATACGGCATCTACGACGCTAAAATCTTCCTGCACTCGGATAGACCAGCCGTCTTTAAAAGTTATAACCGTTCCGTTATCGGTTGGGTAATCTGTTCCGGCATAAGATTGAATATCTTTTTTATGTAATTCAATTCTTTCGCCATCTTCTTTTTTAAATATTGCGCTATTCATGGTTTCTTTGTTTTTACTTCAGCAAATATAAACCTATTTTTATAAAAACCAAAAATATTTTTTACTTTATTTTCAGCGTAAACCATGCTTTTTTATGGTTTACGTGTCAACTATTTGCAAATCAATCTTTTAAGCCCGAAAACGGCAGAAACGTAAACCATGTAAACGTTAATCTCTTATAGGCGTATATACGCATTTACGGGTGCTTATTACGGGTTATGTATTGTATATCCCCTATTATTATATAATATTAATCTTTTAGTATAATAATGGTTTACATGGTTTATTTTGATGTGAAGCCCTGTAAAATATAGGGTTTCGACGTAAACCATAAATGAGATATTACGTTTACATGGTTTACGTATAGGCACAAAAAAAGAGACACCGTAGTATCTCTTTGGGTAAAAGACTCGCAAACCATGCAAAGAAAGCCTTTGTGCAAATATAGTATTTTTATAATAGCTTCGACGTTAAACCCTGTAAAACTTTACTGTTTTGATTTATGGTGCGGTACAGCAGAAATATAAAAAAGCACAGCACTATCGTAATAACGCCCCCGGCAACGTAGATAAATGTAGGGTCGAACTTCGCCGACTCGGTTTTATCTTTTGTACTATTGGCCTGCTGCATATCTTTAGAGTACTTCAATATCTCGCTTATAGCAGACGAAAAGCAATCCACCTGGCTAACGTTACCGCTGCTGTCGTAAACAGTCCTTAGCGTTGTTCCCTGCTTGTTTACGGCGTATATAGTAGTATCTTTCACGTGCAGCACGGTTTTATATGTTACCGTGTCGCCACGGCGTTGCGTGATTTGCTCGAGTTGCTCCTGCGTGTCGGTGCTGCTATTGGTTTTAGCTACCTGCCTTTGCACGTCGCAGGAGGTAAGGCAAAGCAGTAAAATAATTAATATTTTTATTTGCATATATGATAAAGTTTTGTATGTTTGTACTTCCTATGACGTTCCATAATTTTTAACTTTGAGAGAGTTGATTAAGTACATTTGAGAAAACAAAAGCCCCAGTTAATAGCGGGGCTTTTTTTATTCTACCATCGGGCGGCGGTGCCCCGCCTGTCGTAATGCACGAAGCCTTTATATATACCTATGCCCCCCTGCTCCATCTTACCGGCCTTAATAAGTTTCTCGATAACAGCCGCAAGCTGTTTAGGGCTTTTACTGCGCACGTTTATATCTGCGGCGTTAGCGTATAGGTGCTGACTGTTTTTAGCGCCGCCTACGGCTTTATTATGCGCAGGGGTACGGTAACCGCTGCCGGTTATTAAAACAGGTTCTTTAAGGTAATCCCTAAGCACCTGTAAGTTCTCGGCAACTTTTTTACAATTGCTCATGTACTGCTCAGGAACGGGCGTACCGTCGTTACAGTCAAACTCCTGGCGGGTAAAGTTTTTAGCTAGTTTCATTATTTCTTTTCTTTATTTGATATTATAAAATGCAGTGTAAGTATTACCCAAAAGCACGAGCCTAAAATGCTTTGCACATCCATGCGTATTTTTAAATTGCCCATGCCTAATTGGTTTATGAGGAATACCGCAATAGGCAGCATAAACGGAACCAGGCACAGCCGAAGCAATAGAACCTTATGGTTTGCAATGTGGTTATATAGAGTATTATCATGCAGGTAATACTTATTATACAAGGCTTTTAACGGCTTTATATCCTGCTTATCGGCTTGAGTAACGATAAACGTGCAGGAAACTATAATGCTAATTATAGATATGCAGGTGAATATTAAAACTAACGGCTCAGTCATTTTCTAAATTTTTAGCTTTCTTATTTATCCATTGCGCACCATATTTTATTATGATGTGTACTATCAATTCAGCAAAAAGGGTTACTATAAAAATGTAATAGAATATCTCAATCTGTATTTTTTTATCTTGCCAATAAAGCCACCCCATTGTAACAAGCCCGAAAATATACATCAGTCGAATGATAATATCTTTTCTGTTTATTGAGCCTTTCACAAAGTCGGGCAATGTCTTAAGGCATAACCCAGCAAGGAATGCTAACACATTGGCTATATATGGCGGTAAGTCTCCGTTCATTAATACCAAAAGTACAACCATTATAATAAACGCATCTGCTTTTAGCATCTTATTAAGATTTTACCTACTGTTATTACTACAAATGTAAGGTAAATAATTATAATGTAAGCAGCGTAGTAAAAATCACATTCCATATCCATACTCACATAAAACAGGTTTAAAGCCCATATAACAAACAAACAGCACCAGCATAACCAAGATAGCCACTTATAGTATTTGGCGTTAATTATCATCATTAGTAGAGCGAATAGGGAGGTGTCAGCAAAATGCCTGAGTATGTAGTCATATTTACCAAAAGATTCTTCTGACATGTTTATCCATCCCAATTTATATCCGTACACAAAACATAATAGTATTGTCATAAAAGAGAATGCAATAACAGGCAGATAAGCGTTGAATACCGATAACGAAAAAAGCAGGCGTTTAGCCTGCTCTAATCTATATTGAATTGAATGCCTCATTATTTTGGGAATATTTTGCGTATCGGCGAAACAGGGCTCGTCCCATCAATAACCGTTTGAGAAATAGTTACAGTTGTGTATTCTGAAGGGTCAAGATAAGCTGCGGCTATTTCCGTATAAGTGTAATTATCACTTCCGTTCTTGTAAACTTTTACACAGTCGAACCTGTCTGCCAATGCCTGTGCTGTCGATGCACTTGTTATTTTCGCTACCGTTTCGCTCATTTTTTTGGGTTTTAATTTCATCTAAATTATCGTTGTTGCAAAAACCAAACGCAAAACCGAATACTATTAGAATCAAACATACTTTTACCAGGCTTCTAATAAAATTTTTCATCGGTTATATAGTTTCGGTTGTTCAAATATAATCAAATTATTTGTTATCGGCTATATTAGTTTTGGTATCTACAACCTTTTGTATTTTTTTATCAGCACGGCTTAAAGCACCTAATAATACAGACGAACCTGTATAGCCTACAAAAATAAAAAAGAATTTAGCATACTTTACTATGCTGGGGTAAGCCCCTGTAATTTCGTCAAATAAAAATATGCCTATGAGTATAGTTACTAATGATGCGGTTAAAGCTAACCAGTCGTCTTTAAAGTACTGAGCAGGGTTAAATCCCATATTTGCATCAGTTGCCCTTTTTTTTAGTGCAGGTAGCTTTATAACAAGCACGTGGAATATTTGTCCCAATAACCCGCCAATAAATAAATCTAAGTAAACGTTTCCTGTTGTCATGCTTTAAATATTTTACCGCCCCATTTCCACAAGGCTAAATTAAACAATAGTATTATCCCGCCGTACCAATACCAAGCGGCTGCTGGGTTAAGGAATGAAAGGGTAACGCATGTAATAACCCCTAAAATCATAGCCCTTAGAATTTCTCCTTTATCATTATTCCACGGATGCCCTGATTGTATCCAGTTAAAACCTATCTGAGGTATACCGCATAACACACCTGCTAATAGCCCAAATAGGGTATACTGCCATTGCTCTATATGTTCCCCTTTAGAGGTATCGGCTACCATGCTATCGCTGGTCATAAACCACGCCATCAAAATGAAAGCAGCCCATATGCCGTTAAGGCAGTTTATAATTTTTGTCCTCATAGTTATAAATTCATTTCCCATTGTTGTACAATAGACGCTGAAGCCGTGCCAGTTGTGGCTGTCTGCACTCTGAAATAATAACCAGCAGGTACAGGGAATACAATATTTCCCGTTTGCCCATTGGTTATGGCTATTGCCACAGCAAGTGCTACGGAACTGCTATTTGCGTTTTGAGTTGGTGTTGTCCACGTAATACCGTTTGTGGATATTTGCCCCGTAATATTAACCGTACTGCTACCCGCAAGTAAAGGGTTTGTTACGCTGGCGCTTATGCTGTACACGCAAAGCATTGGACGGCTACCCGTATTTTGATAATTAGTATTAACAACACGACCGGGGCTAAAATTAATAGTAGGTATCGGCGTTTCACCCGTTGGTAACTTATATATAAACATCCAGCGCCCAGGCTCAGTAGTAAGCATAGCATCGGGCTTAATTATCGTACTACCATTGTCTGGCAGAACTGATACTGAATCGTATCGCCACAGCTCAGGTGTCATATCCCCAAATGCGGACACGCCATAAACTGAACAAACCTGATTGTTGCTGGCGAAATACCCTCTTAAGCTTGTCCGTTTAGCTATATTCAACGAAGTATAGCACGGGTCGTAAGGTTGCGAAAACGCAAAGGCTGTCATAAACAGGAATAGAAATAAAAACTTTTTCATTATAAATATATTTATGGTTACTTGGTTACGTTTACTGTAAAACTACCTGATGCAGGATTTTGACCCGTGCCTGTATAATTATTGAATCTTACCGTTACTGTATTGGTAGCAGATACCCAAGCCGTGAAACAACTATTTGCAACAATGGCGGCATTGGGAGTTCCAAGTATAACAGGTTTACCCTCTATTGCCCCCGTAACAGTTATAGTCAAATCACTTGAAGACTGCCCAGCTGTTGATGGAAAATCTAACGTTGCTGTAGTGGTGTATGGAACAGCCTGCCCCACGGTAGCTGCATCTGTAGCTGCTACGCCGTTAGGTATGGTTACAGGGTTATTAAACGTCCACACCCTGGCATCCGTAACCGTTGCGCTGGTCGTACCGGCGCTGTTCTGAAACATCATAGATGTACCGTTACCTAATGGCCTGTAATTAGCAGCACGTATAGCGCCTGAGAATACGGTATTAGCGGCATTTGTTACGCTACCTATAATTATGGTATTATTAGCATTGAATAGAAGGCTACCCGACAACGTACCTCCAGCTAAGGGAAGATAGCTTTGAAACATTGTGTAAGCACCACCCGACGTAATTAGGTTGCTGCTGGATACTGTGGGTGTTGTGTCTACAGGTGTGTATGTGGTTGAAGTCCCTGATTTTGTTACAACGCCGCTACCTGACTGTATAGGTTCTTTACCTGCTAACCCTGTTGTGTAAGTGTTTTGGTCTACACCTCCGTTTGTATTACTACCTGTACCCGTGTATAATCGGGAAATACCCGTTACGGATGGCGTTGCCTGTACGTTATCCCCTGTATTTGTTCCTGAAAGCGCGTTTAGCTTAACCTTATCGGTTGCTATTAACACACCGGAATTAGTGGTTGTCGCTCCTGATATTACCGCCCCGGTGCCGTTACTGTTATTTATAGTGTAGTCTGTTGCGCTGGGCGTACTTGATAGGTTTGTTGCGCCGCCAGCATGAGCCGCTACATAATCCTGAAGCCTACCCTCTTGTATGTAAATATTACGGTTTGTGCCGTCGTTATTCATAGAAAAATCCTCATCTCCTACTATCCCTTTAAAGGTTGGATTGTCAGGGGCACTAACCAGCACATCCCCGTTTTCACTAAATTGCATGCCGCCAGTAGAAAACCCGTTACCTACATAAAAACCGCCATCGTTAGATATTAAGCCACTTGCGTCTGCCATTTCTAAAAGTCCCGTAACAGGGTTGCCCGTTGTTGTTCCACTTAGAGGGATGCCTGCATGGTCATCTACGTATTGGCGTTGAGCGTATATTAATTTATTTTCAGGCTCAACTTCTGAATAATCATAGGTAGATATAAGCCCTTCTGTTTTCTGAAACTGCACCCCTGAGTCAATAACATTATCTACACTATGCGAAAAGTTTAATCCGCCTTCAGTGAAATTAAATGAAAATTTATTATCAGTATCATAACTAATAAAAAGATTATTATCTAACTCAGTAAGCTCTAATGGACCAGTAATAGGCGTTGTAGTGCCTTCTAACGGCACATAATCACCCCCGATTTCAATATCGATATTACCAGCTACGTCAAAAGGAAGCCCGTTAATTGACCTGCCTATATTTTTGGTGTTAAATTTGAATTCGTCGGCACTTGAAACTATATTTAGATTGTCCGCTATATTAAATTCAGCATACACGGTAGACAGCCCGCTTTCGAGCCTTAGTTTATGTTCACTCGTAAGTATAATATCCTTGTTGGCGGTGTTACCCGCAGTTAAAACACTTAGTAGATTTGGTACGAGAATATCTGAAGCGTACGCCAGTTTTTTATAATTAGTACCGTTATGGTGATACAACCTACCGTTATAGGTAAGAATACGGCCCAGGTTAGCAATGTTTGGAAACAGCGTCGCGGTATCTATCACGGGGGTTTTTAAAAGCTTTTCAGCCCACGTGCCGCCCGGGTAACGGTATACAGTGCTGGCCGTGCCCTGCGGGGTTACCGTAGCATTCTGTGCCAGTCCTAAAAAGGGTAAAAGAAATAATAAGTAAAACAGTTTTCTCATGATCATGAATAGTTTAAGAATAAAATACTACTATGTTTGCAGAGGCTATGCCCTCAATCCCTGATATTTTACCCAGGGCACTATCGAAAGAATATTCGGCAGGCAGGCTAAAGTCGTCATACATAACGCCATTTGCCAATACGGCATTTATCTCACGCCCTATAAGGTAATCGCTTTGGTAGAAGCCAGGGTTAGCCTCGTCATACATTATCTTTATCTGTCCTGAGGTTGACGCTTGCGGCGTGGTCTGCGGGATAGCCTGGAAGTTATCAAGGGCAGAAGGCGGTTGCCCTACGCCGTAAAGGCCCGCCTCGCCTACGAATAGATAATCTACAGATAGGCCGCTAACTGTACCCTGAAACAATACATAGCCATCTTCCTGCCCCTGTAAAGTTATTGCCGGGTTTTGGGTATTCAGCCATTCTGATACGTTTTGAGTAGTGAGAGCTCCGTAGTTTACTATCTGCGTAGTAGGGTCGTCGGCTATATCCTGTACGGATATGTAGTTAAAACCTATTTCGTGCAGGTTAGCGGCCGAGACAGTTTCGCTGCCCCCGTCGCCGTAAATACCTTTACCTTTATTTATAAGTATATAGTTTCTATAGAAGCCCGCAGGCCCTGCTAAAGAAAATACCTGGAATACGATTATGTTTTTCTCGCCTATGGCCAATATGTGCCCGGTATTTATTTCGTCCGCTAATATTGTTTTATTGTACAGTTCATACTGCAGGTTAACCAGCCTTTTTATAAAAACGTTGTCCTGATCTATGGCAGGGGTTCCGCTTATGCCGTCGCTTATAAATTCAAAGTTACCGGCGGTTATTTGAGTCGCCCCGCTTCCGTACGTCCCTTTGCCTTGCCCTTTAGCGATTAGAACAGCATATCGCGAAGGGCTTTCGCCCGGGGCTGTTTGCGCTATGTAGACTACATTTTCAAACTCACTTACATTGTACGCCGCTATGGCGTTTATTTTTGCGGCTATAACGGTTTTGTCGTCTTCTATGTCAATAGCTACGGCAATAGCCTTAAATTTGTTATCCTGTACAAGCTCGGGTACGTCGTTGCCTAAAGTGCCACGGCTGTATATGATTTGATTAAGGGCAGCCTGTACTTCGTTAGCGTTTGCAAAAGTTTCGCCCTCTACGTTGAACTGGTCGAACTCTAAAGGCTCTACAAGTGCATCACAATTTTCGTAGCAGTTGAAAATAGCAACTTTAGTACCCGTTACCCGGCTAATGTAATTGCGCAGGTAACGGGTACCATTGAAGTAAAATTCTCGATTGCTGTATGTGCTTATTACTACCACTATCCTATTTTTTTAATGCGGAAGCCACCTGTACGCGGTGCGCTTTGGCAATGGTTAAAGCCGTAATCGGGTTGTTTGGTACGTACAAGGTAATTCCGTACGCTGTCCCATATCTGCGCTGCAGCTTCTTTATTGATTTGCCATGTACTTTTACGCATTGAGTCGCTTACAGGCTGGCTAACGTCGCTGTTAAGCTTCTGAACGAAGCCGAAAGGCGTAGCGGTAGCGTCGCCCAGCATAACGAAACGGGCATAGGTGTAATAAGCTATCACCGCTTTAAGGCCATAGCTATTATAGTCGGTGCCATCTACCGTGTAGCTGCCACCGTCCAGCAGCTCGGTGTAATCGGCCGGCGTGGCCACAAGCTTATTATAAAGCTTCTCGCCTAAAAGCGGTGCCACATCAAGCATTTGCGCGTCAAGTATAAGCTCGTTCAGCTTCGCGTCGTTCCACGTTGTAGAAATCTGCCTATACTGGGCTATATCATTCCGGGTTATCAGTAGTTGCGGCATCCTGTATGAGTAAAATGGGTTGTAGGACTGTATTTTCACTCCCTGTCATTCTTTTAACAAGGTCGTTAAGTGTATTGGTAAGCAGGTTGCGCTCTTTAGTAGTGCTTTCCTGGTAGGTGCGTTTCATTTCAATAATAGCCGTACCGCTATTGCCAAACATTGCGTTATCACTGGTCTTTAAAAGGCCTGCGGGTAGGTTGTTGAATGCTACAAGTATGTTTTCCCGTACACTGCTTTCGGTATAGTTGAAAAGCTTGTCGTCTATTTTACTGTCTATCTGTTTTATCAGTATCGCGTCGTCGAGCTTTTCACCGGCAAAGTCCATTTCAAGGCACAATACTCCGCCGACACTTTCCGCACCTAAGCTTTCCTTAATGGCATTTTGGAATGCGTCGCGCTCACTTTCGGCTGCAGTCCATAGCGGGTTAATCTTATCGTCTATAAACTGCGGCATTACGTTTTCATCTACAAGAGGACGGGTAACCACTAAAGTATTACCGAAAAACCCTTTACGTAGCAACCTGTTTTTGTATATGGCCGCCTGTGCTTCACTGTCGCAGTCATTCGATACGCTGTCTATGCGGCTAAGGGGATATATAAGTTTACTGTCCTGATTAACGAATAGTATTTGCCCCTTGTAAGCTTCCCAGCTTCCCGCTTTCTCAACTTGAAGCTCTATAATTTTAGGGTTTGGGTTGTACACGTCAATGAGCGTAACGTCTTTTGACTTCGGCTTATCCCACGACTCTTTATACACAGCAATTTTGCCGTTATAGTCTGAGCTGTCTTTTTTACCGACGCGGCACCATTCGTAAGGTACTACTGCCAGGCTGTCAATTTCGTATGCGGCGTTATACCCTACAGATATGAACGCCCCACGGTGCTTAACAAGATCGTCGGCGAGGTCGTCGGCGAAATCGATTAGCTTAATATTTTTTTGCTTGTTTACTATTATATTGTCGGCCTCTGTACCATAGCCTTTACCTAAAAGGTATTGCACCATGATATTTGCGGCGCTCTTTGCGGTAACGCTGTTATTGATAAGCCTATCCATTCTTTCAGGATACATATTATCAACGTCGTTACCGTAAACGTCAACACCCTTTTGCCAGGGTGTTAAACGTTTGAATATTTCAAATAAGGATGTACGCATTTAGTTACAGTATTTCGTCTGCGTCCGTGTCTTCTTTAGGCTCAGTCGGCGCCACTGGGGCGGCGTGTTCTGTTTCTACTTTTTCAGTAGGCGCTACCGGTGCGGCCTTAGTTTTTTTAGTTTTGGTTTTTACCCCGCCTTCGGGTATGCTCGAGAACAGTTTTTCTCCATGTTCACGCTTTAGCAACTTCTCGGCGTACTCGTCTGTGAGGTTGGTGTTGTTCACCAGCACGGGCGAACCAAATTCAAGCGGAATATTTTCATATTTCGCATGCAGCTTGTAGCCGCTATTCTCTGCATTAATTACTGTTTTTGCCATGGCTTTTTTATATTTTGATAAATAGTTGCTTAAACATTTTGGGCATGAGGGGTTAACCGTACCGCCGAAAATGGTTTTATAGTCTTTTAGGAACTTACTTAAATATCGCTCGCCGTCGGGGTCAACTCCTGACATGACGGCGGCAATATCCATTTTAGTAAAATCAAGCATTATGCTGATGCAAAATCGTTGTCGAATGCCAGCCTGGTAGTTTCGTAGTCCGTTTCAAGCAGCGTGGCCGCCATGTTAGGCTCTTCAAAACCGCTTGCGCTTGCAAGTGTGAAAACGATTGTGTTGTCGTTCTCTGCTGAGTTGTTTGTCATGGTAGCAATCTCAAGTCCGGCACGTATGCCCAGCACTTCAAAAGCATCGGCACTGTTAAGGCCTTTCCATTTCTGTTCTACTACGGCAACGTAACGGGATCCCTGGGCAAGTGCTGAAGCCTGTAGCTTATTAGCAGCACTCGGGTTAAGTATTACGCCGCTAAAAGTGTGCATGAACTTATCGGGGGCGTTATCTTTTTTCACAAGTTCCCAGCTTTTGCCGTTCGTCTGCTTAACACCGGTAAGGGTGTAAGCCTGCGTATCGGCTTTAAGGGCAAGGTTTGTGATAAGTGCCGGGTTAGTAGCGCTGAAGGTTGTCAGGGCATAATCTATGTCGTCCTGGTTAATCAGCTTCACGTTTTGCTCGATACCTCCTACGGGGGCATTTGCGCAATCGTATGTTATATTGGCGGTTAGCGCGCCTGTGCAATCTATTGCCATTTACTGTATCTTTTTAAATGTTAAAAATAGTTGCAGCTTAGTAAGCTGCAACTGTTAAGTATGACTCAAGGTGCTTAGCATCGATTGTATAAGCGGCATCCATAACGTTTACTTTACGGTATTTGTCATAGAACACGTCAAGGGCTTCCAGGTCTTCCTGTGCGTAAGTGCCTACCGGGATATTCTCCTTAATGGTAAGTACCGCACGGTGCGGCAGGTTCCATTTAGTGCCGTTGTCCTGCATTTCGTCAATAACCCTGTCCCAAATGTCCATCATAACGATAGGCACACCGCGGTAACGGATAGTAGCTGAACCGTCTTCGGTACGTTCAAGGAAACCGTTAGTAATCGTTTTGTTTTCCAGCGTGTCAACGAAGTTGTCAAACAAGGTAGCCGTAACAAGCAGTTCCGCGTTACTATCTTTCGCAAGACGTTTATCTGCTTTGTTGAACATGCTTTTAAATATCGCAAGTGCAGCGTCAGCAGGCAGGGCCTGTAGCGTGTATGATGCCCCGGCGTTCTGCGTAATTGGTACGTAGTTCCTTGCGGTCGTAGGTATATCAATCATGATCTGTTTAAACAGGCCGTCAAAAGTGTTGATACGGGCAAGGTCAGTACCTACCGTAAATACCCCGCCACCGGTTGTAAGTGCAGCCGCTTTATCAGCAAACCATACTTTGATAAGAATACTTTGCAGCATAGCGTCCTCAATGGCGGCTACTACAAGGCCAAGCTCTTCAGAACCTACCATATCAAAGAAGTCAGGGTTTACTTTTTGCGCTTTTTTGAATATTTTCAAAAGTGTAGGCATATCAGCCTGACAGTGCTCAAGCCTGAAATCTTCCCAAGCCGGGTCCCAATACTTTTCAGATAGGGTAAAACCTGTTTCGGGGTTAGGCGTACAGCCTACCATCGCTTTACCCAAAAGCCTGTTAATCCTTGCGGCCAGTACAATTTGAGTTTTCATTTTAATACCAGTCTCAACGGCGTGAATATCCGTAAGCGTTGGGTTTGTATAAAGTTTCTCGAAGATAATTTTATTAGCTTCGGTAACTTCCTGGGGGTTAAGCGTTAAATCGCTTACGTCTAATACTGTTGCCATTTAGCTGTAGTGTTTTTTAGTTGTTGTTATTTTTTACCAGCCTTAACCCTTGCGGCTGCGCCTGCAAAGCGGTTTGTAGGGTCTGTTTCTGTTGCGGGTTTTTTACCGTCTACTTTGCCAGCCGGTGCGCCACCTGTAGTAATAGCCCTTTTAAGGTTTACTACTTCGGTTTTAATTTCGTCTACAAGTTTAGCAGACGCGGCGTTTTCAGCTTTCAGTGTTTCAATCTCAGATTTAAAGGCTTCGTTCTCAGCTTTCAGGGCTGCGGCCTCTTCGGGTGAAATAGCGTCAGCAGGCAGCACAATTTCTGTAAGCTCACCGGCTACGAAAGTGTAAACGGTACCATCGGGCAGCGTGTACTCACCTTCAGCGGGTACGCCTGCGGCCATAGCCGTAGCACCTACCACAATAGCGTCGCCATCTGCAAGCTCTGTAAAGTCAAGCTCTACACCTGTAGCGTCCTGCACTAATTTGTTTACCACTTTGGCTGCACTTACTGCGTTCACTACTTTCGACTTATGGCCGAATTTTGCGAGCAGCGTGGCGATAAAACCGTTTACAGCGGCTTCTGTTTTAGTATCACTCATTTTAGTATCCTGTTTGTTAATATTTAATTTTGCTTTTGCTGCAACGGGTACAGGGGCAGTAGTTATAAAGCCCAAAGTTTGCAACTGGTCAAGGGTAAGCCATGACTCGTCACGCATGAGGGGCTGTATAACCTCTTCGGTAAGGCCTAACTCTTTTGTGTAAAAACTTATGAGTTGTTTCTCCGCGTTGCGTAGTTCTTTTGCGTAGTCTTCCAATTCGTCAGCGTTGCCTACCGCTTCAGTCCAAGGCAAGTGTATCATGAATTGAGTGTTTGGCCTTATGGTGCGGTTAACGCCAGCCATAAAAATAATGGTTGCAATACTTGCCACCATACCGTTACCAATTGTATTAACTGGCTTGCCTAAGTTTTTAAGGTAGTTGTAAATGTCAAAGCCAATATCTACAAAACCGCCTTCGCTGTTTATGTAAACATTAAATTCTGTAGCTTCCGGCTGCGCCTTAACCTGCTTTACAATGTCCATAAGGCTTACAGATTGAGAGTCTTCCCAATGCCCTATAGCGCCGTTAATATAAATGTTGCCTACCATGCAGCTAATGTATAAAATCGGTTTAACAAATCAGTGCCAAAAATAAGGCACTGAAAAACCCCTAAGCTACTATTGTTCACTTAGGGGTGTGTACTTTGCAAAGACGCGGTGTACTGCTTTAATGGCTTCGACTTGCCGGCGGGGTAGGGTTTTGCTATTTCATGAGTTTAGACGGGCTTAAATTACAAAATGTTTTTCCTGCTTCAGTCATAATATAATTTCTCTGATGAAAAAGTATATGGTATCTGTTTCCATCTTCGGCCTCTACAATGGCGTGACAGGTGTTATACGGGTTAGGTTCCTCGGCTACTACTTTTTTTGCGTACTCTTCCCCGAAATGCGTTTCACATAAATTTAACCATTCATTTTCCGGCATCCTATCCTTAACTAAGAGGGCATAGTATTTACCCAAATAATAATTTTGCTCCGTGCCATCGTCTCTGATTTTTCTTAATGTGTACATGTGTAAATATATTTATGTATTGCCTACTCTATACGCTTTTCGGCTTCCGCGTTATTTTATACTTTCCATCCAGGCTTTTATGCGGTATACCTGCCTGCGGTTAATTGGGAACTTATCACAGGTAAGCATAACAGCCTTTTCAGTTTTGTGGCCTTGCTCTTTTTGCCATTTGAAAAACTCATAGTAGGTTTTCCACTCGATATACTGCACCGGGATAAAGCCCCTTGCCACAAGCGGTATAAAAGTTTTATCCATCGATAGCAGTATTTCGTAATTGGTTCCTGTCATAATTTATGCGCTATGCGTAAAAAGATTTTAGCGGCAAGAGAGTAATTAGCTTCAACGGTCATAACCTCGTATGAAGGCCGCCGTCTAAGGTTTTCTTTTAATTCCTGCATACAAGCTTCACGGTCAAACATATTGTAAGAACGATACTGTTCAATAGAAGCGATTAATATATTTTTGGTTGCCGCATTCATATTTTTACCATTTATTTTCAGGGCAGGTGTCGTTACTACGTATTTTAGCAGATAGGGGGCATTTGCAAATGTTGCAGTAGTACCCTTCAATTTCTTTCAGGTCGTCTTTTATAAACGCCAGTAGCTTACCGTGTTTAGCGTGTGGGCAAGTCGCGCAAATCCTTACGCGCTCCTGCGCTTTCTTTTCGGTAACTTCGCTTTTGTCAAGGAAGTTACGCCAGCCTGTCAGTATGGTTTTAAGTCTACTCACACCTGTATCTCTAAACTGTTCTCAAATACTTCTACTTTTAACGCCGGTCGCCACGTCATGCCGCCGTTTTCGGTATATATTTGCGCAAAATCGTCCTCACTAAGCCGCCCGGCTTCAACTTCTATAGCAATGAAGTTTAATAAATTTTTTACTGTCATGGTTATTCGGATTTGCTTTTATCATAACGAGCATTATAGATGGGGTAAAAATCCCTACCGTCGAGAACCTTATGTCCGCCTATGCGTTCATATAAATATCCGTCGTCTTTAAAATAGTTGCCGTTTGGTATTACATTTTCGGCGGGTATGCCTTCGGGTACTGGATAGTTTTTAAATACGTCGCTCATGGTTTTAAGATATTAATTGTTTTTACTGATATCCGGCGTTTTTTCTCAATATTAGCAAAATGAATAAAAGCCGCCTTTTGAACTTGAGTTATTTTTTCGTCTGAAATCCATACAGGGGGCCAACAATTAGGGTCTTCAAAATATTTATCCAGTAATTCCGAAACATTTTGTTTCTCTTTTAGCAGTTCACTTTCTGTATATTCCACGTTGTTGTATAGTAATTTTGACATGGTTTTTGCTTTTAAATTATAAGCAAATATAAAACTATTTTTATAATAACCAAAAATTATTTTTAGAAATTTGCATTCTCCTGCACTTTGGCCATACGCCCCGTAGTTGCTGCAATATCGCTAACGGCTACTATCGGCGCAGGAATTGAGGCGTTGGCCGCTGCTATCTTCATGGCGAGTTCGTCTATATCGAAATTCACGCCCTGCGCCTCTGTACGGTTTACAAAGCCGCCACTGGCGAAATAGTTCGGTGCGCTTCCTGCTCCTGCCGGGAAAGCATTATTAAAGGCCATGAAGTGCTTTGCTGCGTTCCTGTTCATAACGCCGATCAGTTCGCCCTGCTCCGCTTCAAACTGGGTGCCGTCGCTGCCTTGAAAAGTTGTACCGCCCGCGATGTGTCGGTTGCCACCTATCTCTTGCAAGCCGCCACGCTCGAATTTTGTTTTAGTTGACGTTATTTTCTTAACATTGCCTATACCCGTAGCAATTGCTGCCGCTGCGGCTATAGCACCAAACGGCGGCGGGTATGCCGCTAACGCTTTATTCGCTGCTACATACGTGTCGATAGTAGCCTGGGCAGCGGCAAAGAGTTTACCTGCTGTAGTTTCCTGCCCGAATATAGTTGAAAGGTTGCCCAGGGCCTGTGCTCTAAGTTCCATCTTGTAAGTCTGCACTGCTTTCTCACGGTCTTCCCTATCCTTAGCAAATTTGTCTTCTATTATTTTTACATCGGCACCGGTTTTACGGGCGTTGGCTAATTCCTGCTCGCGCCTTATATCTGCATGCAGTTGCTCAATCTGCATGTTCTCTTCAAACTGCGCAGCCCTTTGCGATTTTTGGTTCTCAAGGTCGAGCAATTGCTGGTCTTGTTCGGCTTGTTTGCGCTGCATGTCAAGCTCGGCCTGCGTTTTATCGTTGGCAGCGTACAGAGCGTTAACCGCGTCCAAGTATTCACGTTCCGCTATAAGCCCGTTATTGTATTGCAGCGTTAAGTTGTCTACCTCAAGCTGGTTAAGCGTATCGAGCCTGTCCTTTTCCTGCTGCGCAAGCTGGTCGGTAAGGAATTTATTAGCATCGAGCCTTGTTTTGGCTATCTGCTTTTGGTGCTCGAGTTCTAAATCGGCCTCGTTAATTATTGCCTCACGTTTAACAGCTTCTAATTCTATTAGGGCCTCATTGTTTGAAGCGGTCAATTCCAGCTCGTTAAGTGCTAAGCGCCTTTGCAGTGCGGCCTTATCCGCGCCGGTCTTTAGGCTTGCAGCATATTCGTTTTGTGCTGCAGCGTCATTGGCCGCTTTCTGCTTTTGTATAATTTCAAGTTGGCGCTTATAAAGTTCGTCAGCTTTTGCAAATTCCTGCTCATAGGTAAGCAGCCTGCCCTCGCTGGCCTGCGCGTATATTTCTTTTTCCAGTTCCAGCTTTTCGATAAGGTCGTCAAGGGTTTGCTGCCTTGCGTCCCTTATGGCCTGCTGGCGTTCCTTCTCTTTATCCGCGGCCTCTTTACGTAAGCCGTTTAAGTTTGCCAGCTGCTCGGACTCCTGACCGGTGATGCGCTCCTGTATGTCGGCAATATTGGTAAGCGCCTCAGCTCTTTTATCCAGCGCCTCAGTGGTTTCGCCCTCCGATTTTATACGCAAGTCGGCAACGCGTAACGCCTGGTTAGCGATTGCAAGCTCCGCGGCAGCCTGCTCCTTCAGTACTGCACCCAGTTGCTCATTAGCTTTCATACGCTCAGGTATAGATTTGCTTTCGTCGTCGCGAAGCTGTCTTAACTTCTCGGCCTGCTTTTGGTAATCAAGTTGTATCTTACGGCCTTCGCGTTGCATCTTTTGCAATTCAGCCTCGGCGGCGGCAAGGTTTGCAGCGGCTTCTGCTGAAGCTTTTAGCTCTTCCTTAAATCCGCGTATGTCGGCTGCCGCTTCCGTAAACCCTAAAAAATCCAGGGCTTTAGCAATACCCTCCGAAAGTTCGTCGAGTGCCTGCCCTACAGTCTCAAGATAAGCAATAAATACTTTACCTAAAAACTCCCCTAAAGGCTTCAGTACTTTAAACAGGCCGTTAAACAGGCCTGACAAATAGGCAGTAACCTTTGCAAGTTTGTTGCTGCCTTCCTCGGTGCTGTTCATTGAGGCCACCATAAACTTAAAGGCCCCCACGACTAAAAGCACCACAACAGCGATAGCGGCTAACGCTATCCCCAAAGGCGTAGCGATAAACGCTAAAGAGGCTTTTACCAGTCCCCACAACCCGGTAGTCATTGCCGAAAAGGATTTACCCAGTAAAGGCCCTACCCCGCCAGCCGCTTCTGCACGTTGCGTAAAGCCCGCCAACCCCCCATTAAGCAGATTTATTTCGCCAAAGGCTTCTGAAATTGCATCTTTATATTGGCCTATGCCCGCGATACGTTCCTCGTTAGCGTCGCCGTTTTGTTTTATGAAGCGGGTATTCTCGTTTATTTTTTCGTTCAGGTCTGCCAATGTAGCCGCGCCCTCTTCCGTAGTAACGTCAAGTTTGTTGCGTATCTGCCTTAGCTCTTTGTTATTATCGACTGCATCCTGTATGGTTACGTTACCGCTTTTAAGTGCTTTCGTCAGGGCTTGCTCGGTAGTTAATAATTTACCGTCAGAAGTAATGCGGCTTTGCACTGCCCCATTAAGCTGGTTGTAATCTTTAGACAGGTTTTTAACCTGGACCCCCATGACGGTATATTCTACAGTATTTTGTTTGCCCTCGTCGCGCAGGCTTTTCATTTTAGCGCGCAGGTCGGTAATCTGTTTTGCTACCGCGGTAGTAGATTGTATCAGCAGGCTTGCGTCAATATCGAGCGCGGCAATTTCTATTTTGTCAGCCATAGCGTTTCTATTTTATGCCCAAAGGTAGTATATTACTTTCAAGGCTTATCGTTTTGTCAAGGTTTTCAATTGTCAGCTTTATACTTTTATCTCCCGAAGTCGCAAACTGCAATTGCACATGCCCTAACTCAGCGAGCAATACCGTTGCGCCGGGGGCGTATACCGATATGGTGTAAAAGGAATTATTGTAAATGGTATCCTGCCAAATATCAATCCGGCTGCCTGCATCGATACCCGGGATTTCTATAACCCCAAAACCGAAATGTATAAAAGGGGCGGCCCTTCGCAGTTGCTCTATCATAGTAGTAAGGATTGACTGTTTGAAAGTACTGTGTTTGCAGTATCGTTTATCCTGAAATAGTTTAGCCCGGTACCCAGGTAGTCGCTTACAAGCGCAAACCCCCACGTAGTGCCCAAATCGGCGGCTGTAGTTTCCCACACAGTATTATCAAGTGACCGCTCGAATGTTAAAGTACCGCCGTCGTAATCTTTCGTAAAACTCACCGCTATTACAGGCAGGTCTGCAAACTTTTCTACCCCTACCAATACGATAGCATTCGCCAGTACAGGGGTATCTGAATACAACACGCGCACCAATTCCACTTTTGTAAGTTTACCCGGGATATAATTTTGTATATTATTTACCAAATAATAATTTGAAAGCTGCTCAATGTAGATAAGGCTTTTAAAATCAAACGGCACTATATCGGCATCGGTTAACCAAAGGTAGGCAGTAACAATCTGCGTGCGGTCGAGTATTGCCGCAAACGGGTTGTAATATGCCGCCTTAATATCGGTAAAGCTCAGAGCCAAAAAACTTTCACGGTAGAACGCCGAAACACTGGCAGGAGTTCCCAACGCTTCAGAGTACACATTTATCGGCGTATCGGTTACGTGGTCGGCACGCATAAGGTAATAGCGCTTATCCAGCTGCTTATAATTAATCGTGTCGTCTTCTTTTACCTCTTTGTCCCAAAGTTTGTAAACGTTGCCCTCCTGCCCTAAGTATATGCTACGCTGACGCTCGGGGCTGTATATTTTACTTTGCAACACATTACGGCTATCGGCAAGGTTTACATTGTTCACCTGTATAAACGCGTCATTGTGGCTTGCCTCTTTATCGTTGTAGGTGTAGCGCATAAAGTTACGCTGCGCATAACTGCCAAAAGCATACGACTCATTATCTTTGCCGTGGTACTTTTTTGACCAGTCTACAACGTTACTGTTTTGCAGCACCTCTTGCAACGTTTGGAACTCGTAATTTTTACTGTACTTATCTTTAAACAGTGTAAGGCCGAAGCGTTGCACTATCTCATTTATAAAATCCTTAATACTGAAATCGGTAAACGCCGCTGTAAAATCTATATAGTTAGGGTCCACCCTTACAAGTGTAACTTCAAGCTCGTTGTCGTCTGCCGGGTTAAGTATATAGCCGCCGGTTTCGCCCACGCCTCTTGTAATGACTACCGCCACGCTTTCAAGTTCGTTGAGCTGGAACGGGGCAGACGTTAAATCAAATTCAATGCCGTAGGACAGGCTTTCGGCATCGGAACCGAATACATAATAATTGCTTTCGGTTAATGCGCCATTAGCCCATGCCGCCAAAGGGTCTAAGCCCTCACTGTTTTTCACGATACGGACATGGGCCGGTTGCGGTTGTACGCTGCCCTGCGTACGCGTTCCATACAGCGTGCCCTTTATCTCAAATCGATAGGTAGCCGTATCAGCTACTTTTAAATGCCTGTTTTCTATTAGGGCATTAAGCTCGTTCAGGTCGGCAAGGTTTACCTTTGCATAGTAGTAACCGTTAACGTTAGGGCTTTGAAATGCGTAGTCGTCACTATGGAAAACAGGATGGTCGTTTTCACCCGTAGTTCCTAAGCCTTTCGGAAAAGTAAGCCACAGGTTTTGAAAGTTGAAAGTGCTGAATACCGCACCTGAGTATGTAACATTAAAAGTCGACATTATTAAATCCCATAACCACGATACTTTAACGCTCGGCACCAGGTAGTCGATATTTACCTGCGGTAACCCTGTTTCCGGTGTAGTGTCGCCCGTGTTACCGTTGTAGTCGGCTAAAATATAAAGGTAGGGAAGCCCTGCGGTAAAGCTGGCTACCACTGTAGCTACGTCTTTGCTGTGGCCTATGCCGGTCAAATCTAAATCCGATAGCGCTTTGTTCTCTATATCTTTATACAAATCAACTATGCCGTCTACCAGGGCCACATCGTAAGTATCTCCAGCGTCGGTAACTATGGCGCGCCCGTTGTATACAAAACATTCGCCGCTTTCGGCGTATAGGCTTGCAAGTATTTTATTGTATGGTATAAGGGTAGTGTTACCGGGGACTGCCATATACTCCATAATACGGGTATTGGTTGCCGTCTTAGGGAGTTTAAAGGTATTGGTAAAATTAGCCTGCCTGCTGTTCACCGTTGCCAGGTCGTTAACCTGTTTGGTCTGCGCTATAACGGTGCCCGGGGCAAGCTCGGCCTTAACGCCGTTTAGGTAAAGTATGTAGCCGTTCATAGGGTAACGGTATCACGTTGCGGCAAATCAAAGTCAAGGGCGAAAACCGATTTATTATTTTTGTACTCCTTCACCCGTACAGATGTAGTTTTAAGGGTTACCTCCTGCCAGTCATATTTGCCATTGCGGCTAAACGGTGCGCCGGTAAACATATAAATTTTAGGGCTGTCAAGTATCTGCCTAACGATAGCGGCTTCCTGCTCGGTAAGTATCTCGGTTACTACCCTTATCGTATCTTGTACCGCCTGCCCAATGTTTAAGCTTCGCGCCCGTGTAGTTTGGATATTATCGAAATCAGTATAGAGGTCGCCCAGTGACTTAGTGCTTCGGTCGATAGCCGCCGTATCTTCAAACAGCCAATAACTAAAGCCTGCCGACTGGTTAAGGAATTTAAAATAAACGCCGCAACGGTGCGGTACTTTCTCAACTGTTAAGAATTTATCGGTAACCCCTCCCAGTTCAAAGTGATTTATTGTAAGCTGGTTCTGCCCCATTATAAGCGGTAGAAACTCTTCAATTGTTTCGTCTGTACGGCCGTCGCTAAAGAACAGGCGGCAAAGTATATAATTGTTTGTGGAGAACGCCGCAGAAAGCAGGTTAGTATTATTGTAGATAAAAATATTATCTTCGGGTGTATACACCGGCAAGTCAAATGGATAACCCTCCCAATACTTTACGTAATTGGTATTTGCGGCTAAGCCTGACAGCGGGGTAAGCACGTGCAAATCAGATTTGCTAAGGGCTTTATACTGACCTATCTGCTGCGCACCGGTCAGAAACGTAAAGGTAGCCGGGAAGCCCTCGGCGGTGTCGTCTGCTAAAGTTATGGTGAAGGTGTATATTTCCGAATTGTAGAACCCGGGTGCGCCATTGTATACAAAGCTATCGGCCTCGGTAATATCGAGGTCAGGCACCACGTTGTCTTCAAAGTTTTCGGTGTTGGCGTACGCCGCTAAGAACGGTTTAAGGTTTATGTAGAACGAACCATCGGGCGCAGGGTATAGCCGCACGGTAAAACCTGCATTCGTAACGTCGCAATATTTGGTAGGCGTGCCGCTGTCTTCGTAAAAGCGGAATACCTGGTTATTGTATACCCATCGTAACGTATCAGGGTTTAGTGCGTCTATAAAAATTATCATAGTTCTGTATCGGTTATATACAACTCGTTAGCTTCTTGGTTCCACTTTACGGGGTCTGCTCTTTTTACCGGTTGAGGTGCGGCATAAGCCGACGTAGGTATATCGCTGTAGGGCTTTACCTGTATGTCCGGGTTACTTTTCGTGTTAATGCCATTATTTCCGTTTTAAAATGTAGTGTACTGACCACACCCCTAAAAGCAGGGTACACAAACCGACTGTAATAGTTATCAGCGTTAGTGTTATCATGCTGCTGCCGTTTTTAAGTGTCGTACTATATCGCTGGTAAGAGTTGGCAGGTATGCCGCGCTTACCGAGTCTATTATTTTTTGTATTGCCTCGGCGGTTACTACTTCACTTATAAGCTCCACTCCGCCGTACTCTTCCCGTTTCCAGCCCTGCCTGCCAATCTTACGGGCAATGAGGAACGCAAGGCTGCTAATACTTATTTCACCCTGTAAACGGGCTGCTATGCCTTTATCGATTAGCCACTGCATAATTACGCTGCTCGGCGGCTGTTTACCTGGCCGCCTACCCGTTTCAAGTTGTTGTGAGTAGGCTAAGCCCAATACCGCAGCGTGGAAGCCTCCGTTCATTTTCTCGCTTACAACCGTTTCAAGGCTATCAGCCCATTTACCGCTTGACCGCATGCCCTTAGCGTCGTATGCCTCGATTAGCTTGAGGCGTAAAGCCTCGAAGCTATCAAATAATATTTCGTCAGCGGTTTGCATTACGGCTGCGGTATTGTTATCATAAGTGCTTCGCTAAATGCGGAGTATGCTCCTGCTATACTCTTAAACCTGCACTTAAATTCGAACGGGGTAAGCACCGGTAAAGGCGGTACCCGCTGCATAAGGTCAGCTTTATGCCCTGCCTGGTTTATATCGAACGGCATGCCGTCGATAAAAGTACGATACAGTTCGCCATCTATGAAAAACTCTAATCGCTCGTAGCCTGGGGCGTAATGCTGAACATCGTATTCATACATGAAGCTAACGCCTATCGTGTTATAGCTTGTAACTTCAGGATTATACGGGGGTGAAAGTGTATTCACGTCGTAAGCTACCACCTGCAAGTTATAGCCTTTAGTTATTTGCCCCCCGTCATAGAGTACCTGTAGCCCAAAAGTAACATTGTCTTCAGTATCGGGCAGTGTACCTGTAATTAAACCGGTTACCGTATCAACGCTCAAATAGTCGGGAAGGAAAGAAGCGTTATAGCCGCTTATTGTATGCCCGTTAGCGTTCACCGTTATTTGCAGGCTCAACTCAGTACCTACTGTAAAGTAATTACCCGAGCCTGAATTAGTGATAACGGGTAAACTTCCCCCGCCGCCGGGCTCTTCGCCTCCACCGTTAGATGGTACGTAAGTACTTTCTATCCGCATACGGTAGCTGATTAGCAGCCCGTCAAAATTAGCATCGAGCGCGTCGGTTATGTCGATGCAATCCCATTGCGATACTGCGATACTGTCGCAGGCCAGTTCGTTGCCCATGGCCTTAAACGTTTCAAGCAACGGCTCGATGTTCAAAGCATATTTACTTTGCGATACGTTGCCGTTCTCGTTGAATACTGGCGCATCAAGGTTGCTATGTTTTACCAAAAAGAATTTACCTTCATACGTTACGGCGGTTATGCCTGTACCTGTTTGATTGTATTCACTTTTACGGTTGGTATACTCATGCAGCATATAGACTTTATCGGCTTCGGCGGTACCGTCCAGTATATTCAAAGCAGCTTTTTTACCGTAGTGGTATTCAAGGCCGCGGCCTTCTGCGATGTCCTGCAATATTCTTACTATGTCCTGCATTTAAATCTAAGTTTTATTAGCCCCCATAGGCCTGCTATAATTGCGCCTATGCACCAAAGGGCAAAGCCAAATACCGCTGCTAACATAATCAGGAAAACTACACCCCCTAAATACGCCATGGTTTAACTGTTTTTAAGTTTATAAAAATCCTGCTCTACTTCGCTTTGTGTTTTAACGGCTACCAGCAGGTTAAGCACTTCGCCGTATGGCTTGCGGCCCATGTCAAAAGGATAAGCACTGAACAGCTTACCCAGGTTAACCAGCGGTAATATATCGCTCATAGGCTTTAGCCTGTCGCTACCTGCACGCCTCCATAGCTCTTCATCTTCTGACTTACTGGCAAATAGCTTTTGCTCCTGCTCGGCTAAGATAGTAAATTCCTGAATAATAAACGCTTTAGCCTGAAAATATTCTATAGCGGGTGCGTTCCATATTATTTCCTGCTCTACTTCAAAACATACCTCGAATAACTCAAGGGCTGCCTCTAATGTAGACCGCTGCAATAGTTTTAAGCAATGCCTGGTATTGATATACGGCATAGCGTTTACGTTGAGTAGCTGCCCTGCAAATCCGTTTTTCGCTTTTAAAGCAGAAAACAGCCCGGTGTACAGGGCTGTAGGTTTCTCGTAGTATTGCTTAAGGGTTGGGCTTTTCAAGAGGTGTAAACTGCAATTCGTTTATATCCATTAGGAGCAACCGAAAACCCGCCCGGATATTTATGGCAGTAAGCTTTTAGTTTTTCATAGTCGTGAGACTCACTAATTCTTTCGGTAAGCTCCGCATTAAAATACTCTTTACCGGCATGCTGTTTTAAATCACCGTAATCCGGGTCTACATATAATTCGACTCCTGTTTGCTCTTTTATTAACATCAGGGTTTTTTCTATAACTACATTCATGGTTTTTTGCTTTTAAATTATAAGCAAATATAAAAATAAGTTTTTAATAAACCTAAACTTTTTTTATCTATTTCCCACCCGCACTTTAGCTGTATAGTTTTTACGCAGTGCAAACCAGTAGCGCATCATAATACTATCCCACTCGTCAGGGCTGCGGCCTATATGCTCTTTAACTTTATCCTTCGGTATTACGCCCTGCTTGCCGTCTTTGTCAATATCTTTCAGCTTTACCTGTTCCATTTCTTCAGATGTGATACGCTGTACCTCGCTATCTTCGCAGACTTCGGCAGCCAGCTTATCCGCAATCAACTCAGCCATTTTAATACTGCATTGGCTTTTAAGGTTGTCGTAATTGGGTTTAACGTAAACAGTACCTTCCAGCATTTCAAGCGGGCTACTGTTATTTACAAAACCTTTACATCGCAAACCATCTACCACACCGCCGCCTACGCCGTCCTCGTCTGCGATAATGTTACCCAGCGGTACGCCGTTAGCGGTTGCCAGCTTACGGGCCGCTGCGATTGTCTCGGGAATAGTTGACACTGCCAAAGCAAAGCGGTGTATCACTACCCAACCATGCCACACACGTATCACGGTTTTGTCTTTGCCTTTACGGGCCACGTCGATAGTCATGTACTTTTGGCCTTCGGGCTTTACATGACACTCTGACAGGCTTTGTACAAAATAATCGCTTATACTGTCATGGTCGATAAGTGTTGCCGGGTCGTCGTCATACTCCCAGTTACCGAAATAAAGACGCTCACGGCTGTTTTTGTCAAGTCTGAGCAACGATTGCAGGTAAGAGGGGTGCAAGTGTGGGTTATCGGTAGGTAGGCTCTGTATAAAGCGTCTGTGCGTGTCAAGTGATTTGCCCCTTGCGGGTTTGTAGAACTCGGCATAAGTCCAATTTTTTGAAGGGTTGCAGGTTCCCAACATTTTAGGTGTAAGGCCATACTCGGTTAGCTTGTAACGTATACGGCTTTTCACTATCTGCCATGCGCCATACGTTACCTGGTTGCATTCGTCAATGAATGCACCGGTAATTTCTAACGAGCCTAAACTATCAAAGTTTGGGTCGCTGGGGTACAGCATCAAATCTTTAAGAAGTATTTGGCTGCCGTTGTTCCAGTTGATAACGTTGTCCTGTCCGTTGTATTTGAATTGCGGCCCCAGCTTTAAAAGCGTTGCCAATTCAAAAAAGGTATTGAGGGTAGTTTCTTTAAGGGATTTTAATTTGCTCCGGCCCATTAGCCACCTGGTGCCTGGGTACTTTTGGCACTGCTCTATTAACCAAAGGCATCCCAATGCGCTTTTACCTCCGCCCGCCGCGCCGCCGTATAAAATCTCTTCTGTAGTTTTATCCTTGAGGTAGTAAACAGCATTATTCTGTTTTGGCAGCAGCTCCATTGCCCAGGTTTATCACGTTGATACTTTCGCCGTTTGTCGTTACATCGGTTTTGTCAGTAAGCCCTAACTTGCGGGCAATGATGCTCGGGTTGTAAGCGCCGACCGTAGCCCCTTCAAACTGGTGCATCTCAATAACCGCTCTTATGCGTGAGCAGACTTCCACAAAATCAGTATGCTTTTCATAGTTCAGAAACGTTTGGTGCGCTATATCTGCAAACAAGCAAAACGTTTCAATACTCATAGGCGTAGATGTTGGTATCTTTACAAGCGCTCCGGCCATGTCCCCCGACTTAATCGCCTCGTGCTTTACCCAAGATCTGCCAGCCATCCATTTGAAATACTTTTCGGCTTCATCCCAAAAAGCCTCCGGGGTATACTTGTGGTCTCTCCCGTGCTTGTTTCTGAATTGCCAGTAATTGTTTCCTAATGCGGCCATGGTTTAAATCTTTGCCACAAACATACGAATAAATTTCAAACTACCAAAAATATTTTCATTGCTTCAAAACGAAACAAAGCGTAAACCATAAAAAAAGAGTACGTTTCTCGTTTAACCCGCTGCAAATCAAAACGTTAAGGCCGTTTTTTGACAAATTGTAAACCATAAACCATAAAACCCTTATAAGGCGTATAGGCGTTTTACGCGTTTTACGGGTGCATTTATGTGTATATATTCCCTTATTATTATATAAATAATCTTTTAGTAATAGTATGGTTTACATGGTTTATTTTGACGTGAAGCCCAGTGTTTACCGGGGTTTCCCGGTAAACCATAGTACGTTTACATGGTTTACATGGTTTACGTTTTTTGGCAAAACACTGTTTTCAAAAGTTTGCGGTTTTTATCGTTTACATGGTTTATCGGCATGGAAAGCCCAGTGTTTACAGGGGTTACAGCGTAAACCATATACGTTTACGTACGTTTACCGAAAATTCTTTGGTACACCACTGTTAAAGTTCCTTTTTTTTCGGGCAGGCTGTTTTTAGCTATGATTTGCTGCCCTGAAAAGTGGACGGCATACCCCGCTAATACTATTCTTGTAAGTTTATACTGACTGGAAAACTTTGTCGCCCCCTCAATTTTAACACTTGGCTCTGCTTTTCTGCTTAAAAAAAGTACATCGTTGAGGGGTTTTACTACCTGCACGGGGCTATGGGTTGGAAAGTTTCGGGTAGTTTCTATGTAAGCCGCCCGCAGTTTCACCGACCGTCTCTGTATATCAATTGACACAATTTCATAATAAATACCCGTCATTTTATCCTGCGCCCACACGTATTTTTTACCCCCGTCCTGCCTTCCGGCAGGTATGTAAAACGGTTCGCCGCGCTCTGCTTTTATATCCGTAAGTGATAAAAAAGGCACTGTAGTATCAGTGCCTTTTAAATTAATCTCTGCCATTTTCGATGCGAAGTTGAAGCGGATAACATCAACTTCGCCGCCTTTATAATTTGCTTTCATACCCTGCAATTATTACACTTATCATTGTCGTCTAAGTCAAGTTCTATATCGCAGGGGCTTCCACATGTCGGGCATCGATCTACCGGCTCAAAAAAACTACTTGGTGAACTATTCATAACTTATAAAGTATTTAATCGTTCTTTAAACAGGCCTTCAAGCAATACCAGGTACACCATAGCGTCGCCCAGCTTCTCATTTACAACCGCCTCGGTAGGTACTTTACCACTGTCAAGGTCGTTCACCAGGTCAACTACACTAACGAAATGTTTTGCAGCAAAGCCCAGCAGCGCACGCTCAGGTGTACAGCCTAACATCTTACCACCTGCATTGAAGTTATGGAATACATTGCCGTTACGGCGGTACTCCCTACCCTTTACAAGTATCAGCCCCCGTATAGCTTCCAGCCTTGCAGCTACCACAGCTTCAAAGCGTTGCTCTTGTGTATGTAGTATTGGCTCGCCAGTATAAGGCTGCCACATATCTTTAGGGTAAGTATCAGAGTAAGCTCCTACGTACGTACTGCCCCCTGTTTTAACCACTGTACCCGCGAAGTGAGTGGCCGTATGCTTGCCATCATTAACTACCACATTATTTAAAGGGCTTATGAAATACTGCCCCGCTACGCTATAGTTTATTACAGGGAAATCAGTAACGCCAGGTAATTCAGCAGGCTGGTCTTTAACTTCCGGCTCCTGCTTAAGCACGTGCTGCTTGAACTGCTCGAAAGTAATTTCGGTGTAACCTTTTGGGACTATAGGTTCAGATAAATGGCCTCCATCTATCTCGGGGTATACAAAATAACTTTCCGTAGTAGGTAGTCTGTCTTCATAAGTCGATAAGGGCGCGTTTGTTTGCTTATTAGCATCTACCCACGGCAGGAACTCCTCAGCCTGCTCTTCGGTTTCACACTTCAAAGCCCATTTCTCAGGCAGTACAAAACTATCGGCCTTTGCATGGATACGAAGCAAATCCCATTCTGCCCTTTCTGCCTTATCCGCGAGCTCACTCGGCGTTAGCCCTGTACGGTTGAACGCTTCCAGCGCATCGGCAAATAACTGGGCGTGTGCCCTATCGCACAACTCATAAACTCCGCTAAATCGCACCCTCGCGTCGGTACCTATGCTAACGCCCGTATACTTTTCGGCGTCAGATTTATAAATATTAACTTCTCCGATAAGAACATGCTCTTTATCTACTTTCATTATTTCTTACTGTTTAACTGGATTACTTTATTTTCTATGCGGTCAAGGTCTTTAAGTACTGCCCTGATATTATCGAACTGCAAAGCCTCACGGTGCGCTCCTGCTTCAGATATGAAGCCCGAAGTGTTATAGCTTACTACGTTATCATTAACGCTAAAGATACCTAATCGGGTGTAACGCACCTGTGAAAGCCAGTTATCCCCTGTAAAATATAGATAGTACAGCCTACCCTCTTTTACTATTTTGAAGTCAAACACCCTTTTCTTAAAGGGGTTGAAGTACCCGGCGCTGTTCACTACTACGAACCTGGGCGGGATAACCGCTACGCCTATTATAAGGCCAGCGAAAGCGGTTATTAGAAATGCTTTGATAATTGTTTCCATGATTTACTATTTAAGTATTATTGCCCCGCTATCTTCCCCTACAAGAAAATCAACCTCATGCCTGAAGCATTCAGGGCGCGTTATTTTACCGTCTTTATAAAGGTCTGTGGCAATGATAGCTTTTGCCTCTAAATACGCCTCGTTATTTAATGTAATGCACTCGATTTGATACATACCATCAACACCCATAAAACCCATATTTCCCTGAACCGTAGTATTTTCGCCTCTTACCACGTGTACCTCGGAGTAGTTGCCGTACACTTTAACACTTTCAACAACAGCATTGTTTATTTGTTTAAAATGTCCATATTTATCAACACGCGCATTCACTAAATCCCCTTTTTTAAAATTTTTCATAATTCAATTTTTCAAAGGGCGGCGTTAACCGCCCGTGGTTAGTTCTATCTTCTACCGCAGTTCATGCACCTTATGGCGTTGTTATCAGTAACATCAACCCGGTTCCCAGTAACTACATCGCTATCGGCTGAAACCTCTATGCTTTCTTTTACAGTAGTGTTTATACATTGTCTACATAAAACTGTCTCGGCGGCAGCTGTTCCT
>Ga0247810_10000504_pt1 | contig 40266 bp, 29 predicted proteins | sample UWRJL119311C1_FD_179918 | JGI IMG/M metagenome (GOLD analysis project Ga0247810, IMG submission 179918) | Plant litter microbial communities from Arlington Agricultural Research Station in Wisconsin, United States - UWRJ-L119-311C-1 | ecosystem: Environmental > Terrestrial > Plant litter >...
GCGTCTGCCTCAAAATGGGTCAGATCACTTACCGCCCGGGCTGCAATTGCGAGCCCATCCGGGTCATCGATATACCCGAGTGCCACCGGTCCCGTTCGCATCAGAGAGCCGTTACCTGCCGAGCGGCCGGTCACGTTATGAACAGCTTGGGCGGCGGCACGGGCGTTGGCGGCTGTCGGGGCGGTCATGCGGCCGAGTACCGCGCGCGTCTGGATGCCGACGTCTTTTGCCGTTTGTGCCCACTCTGCCCATGCTGTGACGATCTCATCGAGCGCCTCACTCGCGGGGTTGAGTGTGTCGCGGCCCCGCGCAGCGAGGGTCCGGGCGATTGGGACAGCCATGCTGGTGTCGTCCGTCCACTCGCCGGGGGCCCAGTTGAATCCACCCCCACCTGCCATGTGCACCGGGATGTCGTCGGCCAGCGGCGGGCCGAACTCGTAGCCGGCACCGAGCGCGTCGCCGGCGGCGATGCCGACAAGTGTCCCTGCGGCGCGATCGACGTTGATGCGGTCAGCCATTGGATGCTCCTGTCAGTGCAGCATGAGCAGCTGCGTATTTGGCTTCGAGTCGAGCGGCAAGAGCGGGCTCCAACCGGTTGAGGCGTTTGGGGTCGCTGTTGTCGGCGAGGTCGGCCAGTTTCACCAGACGTGCGCGCGAATTGTTGCGGATTCGCGCGTAGTACTCGTCGTACACGACATCGTCGGTGCGAGTGAGGAGCACAACAATATCCAATACATTCCGGCGCACGCCCGCACGGAACAAGTCCTTTTCGGTGAGGTCGCTATCCTCAATGGTGTCGTGCAACAGAGCCGCACACCGCTCGACCCAGCGTGACTCGTCAAAGAATCCGGCGACACGTCGGACATGACCGATGTATGCGTCACCCGCCTTGTCTACTTGGCCACGGTGCGCGATCGACGCGATCGCGGACGCACGGGCGATCTGGTCGGTCGCTGCGAGGAACTCGTCGTGCGTCACTGAGCCGCCTGCATTTCTGGGACCGCTGTGACAAGTCGCACGCCGGCTGGACCTTCCAGTCCCTGGTAGTGGAACTGCCAGAAGCCGTCGATCTGCGCCTGGCTCGAGCACTCGTATACGGCAAACAAACTGAATTCCGCAGGTTGACTCAGCGGAACCTTCGACACGAGGCCGATGAGTCTCTGCCCACTGAGCGTCACAGGCAGGTCGCCCGTGTGAAGCCCGTCGCGTGGACCGCCGAAGTAGGCGCAGTACAAGGTCGTGTCTGAGTTATTCGCCGAACTTATTTCCATTACGGTTCCACCCTCACTAGTTAGCTCAATTGTGATCTATGTCGAGTGTGACATGTACCGCCGACATTGCGCAATCCTGCGTAAACTGCTGAGTATGGTTTACCGCGATTCGCACGGCAGGACACTCGACGACTACCCACGGCCGTCGGTCGCCGTCGACACTGCTGTGCTGACCGTGCCGCCAAGCGGCGAGTTGAGTGTGATCGTGATTGCGGCTGGTCTAGGCGCAAGCGATGACGCAGAGTCCGCACTCGACCGGCTCCCCGGCACGTTCCTTCATCCAGGGGAAACACTGGCCGAGGCCGTACGCCGCTCATTGCGGACGAAGGCCGGGATCAACGGACTGCGACCTCGCCAACTTCGCGTCTTCGACGAGCCCGAGCGCGACCCGCGTGGGTGGGTACTCTCCGTGGCCCACGCCGATACAGTGCCTGCCGAGCAGCTGAACACCCGGTCATCTGCCGCTCGACTCGAACCGGTCGCCGAGCTCACCTCACTCGCCTACGGTCATAGCGCAGTCGTGGCACTCGCAGTGGAGCAGTTGCGGGAGCAGTATCTGGCGGCGCCGGACCCCGCAGGTCTGCTCCACGCGAGGTTCACTCTTCGGGAACTCCATGCGCTCCATGAAACCATTGCCGGCACGACATTACAGCGCGACACCTTCCGACGCGCCATGATCGCCCGCCTCGTAGCAACCGGTGAACGCTCAAGCGGCGGGATGGGCAAACCAGCCGAGCTCTTCAAAATTAGCTAACGGGATACACCGGTTCGATTGGGGGACAACCGGAAAAGAGGATGTACTCCAGAGCAGGGATGGCGGCCGATCCTGAGCCCGCCGAAAGTCATAGACACGGACACACTCATCTGTTGCCCGGCGAGTGAATCCGATGCTGGCCGCTGAACCAGTTGCCGCTCGATCGCGACTGACGAAAGGTCCCCATGAAGCCGATCGGTTTGACGAAGACGTCGACATACCACGACTGATTGTTGAGCGGTTCGAGAGTCGCACCCAGTGCGCCCAGTGTGGCGTACCAATTCTCGGCGTCCGCTGCAACCAGCACGGCGCGCCTATCCTTCGTCACGGTGATGGTCGCCTCGGAAGACGGGTCTGTCGACTGCAGGTGACGGTTCAGGTGAAAAGTATCGCCCTCCGTGAAGAACTGGTGATCAACATTCGATGAGCTGTCGTAGACCTGCGAATTCTGCGCGAGCCACGATTCCCAGTCACGCGAGAGTGCATCAGGACGGTTCAGGTAGATCGGCGAGGAATTCGTGTGAAACTCGACATTCGCTTTGAGCGACCATGCGAGGTAGCGGTCTAACGCTCGATCTCGGTCCCAGACTTCGGCGAGGAACGCGAGCGTGGCGTCATTTGTCGGTTTTCCGCTGTCGTACCACCAGCGCAGTCCCCGATCAGGTCGAGACCAGCCGAGGCGATAGATCAACAGGTGGTGCAGGGGCGCCCAGTATCCGAGGGATGCTTCGTGGGGCGATTCGTTTCGAGGTTTGGCGGGTACTGGACAGTAGGAGCGCGGTGCTGCGAGTGCCTGGTACACGCCCGGCATCCCCCACGACCATCCAGACTGACCTCCGAGTGCAGTTTCACGCATTGCATGGTCGGAGAGCCCGGTTCCGCGGGGAGGCTCGACTCGACGGAGCAGATACTGGTCCGTCACAGCAGCTCCATACCGGATGTCGCCGCTGCCAACAACGCGTCGAGCACGTCTTGCGGTGTCGTGTTTTCGCCCAAACGATTGAGCTTCCTGCTGCCGTGGTAATCACTGGAGCCGGTGACGCGCAGGTCCAATGATTGGGCGATGCCGAACAGTTCTGCGCGCGCGGTCTCCGTGTGTTCGCGGTGGTCGACCTCAAGGCCAAAGAGGCCGGCTTCTTTGAGCTCAGTTAGTTCTGCGAGATTCAGCCCTCGGCCTCGGCCCCCGTCTCGCGGATGCGCGATCACTGCCACTCCCCCGGCTTCGGTGATGAGACGCACCGCGGTCGACGGGGACATTCGTTCTACATCCACTTCGTACTTGCTCCCGTCGGCCAGAAGCGTGTCATAGGCGTGGAGGTTCGACGACACGATTCGTAGGGCAGCCAGCTCTTCCGCAATGTGTGGTTTCCCGAACATCGAACCAGGTAGGACCCGTGCCGCGACGTTGTCGAAGGATATGTCGTAGTCGACACTGAGATTCTCGACGATGCGACGGATGCGTTCACGCCGCTGCTCCGGGGCACGTTTCAGCTCTGCTGTGAGACCGGGCGCCGTCGGGTCGAACAAGTAGGCGAGCATATGGACGGTATCGCCCGATGCCGAGTTCGTCGAAAGCTCCGCGCCGCGAAGGAGCCGTACATCTCGCAGTTTTGCTTCAGTCGCCGCCTCCGCCCAACCGGCTGTGGTGTCGTGGTCGGTGAGCGCAACAACATTCAGACCGGCGGCTGCCGCATTGGCAACGAGCTGAGTGGGGCTGTCGGTGCCGTCGGAAACGGACGAGTGGGTGTGTAGATCAATTCTCATGTCTTTTCGACCGTACCCTGAACCGCCGTCACCTGCGATGGCTGATACTGCACACTGGCTCGATTAGTTTGGGCGCCTAGGCTCCGCGAAACTTAGAGCTTTGAACACCAAACGGAAAAGAGCCCAGCGAACAATGAGGTGCACCGGCGTGGACTCACTCACTAACCATCTGGTAGTCATATGCCTGGCGAATGAGGCCCATTACATAGGACAAATCGGAGGTCTCGTCGAAAGAAACATGGGTGTCGCCGATGCCCCAGTGCCCAATGTGACTGACGTCGCGAGCGATTTCACGTTCGTCGCGCAATTCGCCCACGGGCGCGTTGAGCACAAGGAGCAATCGGCCTGCCTGCGGAACGATGTCCATGAACGTGGACTCCGCTCGGAACGCAACGCGAACTTTCAGGAATTCGACTGCAATGGCGGGATCTAGAGCGAGCACAGACGCGCACAACCGTTCGAAGTGTGCGCGGCGCAGAGGGCGAAGCAGGTTCGGGTGGTCCTCGATCGTGTAGCCAGTCTCAGCGCGCGGTTCTTGATAACTGGCCAGCCTATCGACTGACAGAACGGGCCGCGGCCAAATAGCGAGAGCCTCGCCTGCTAGACGCGTCGCACGGTCCAGAATGGTGGACTCGTTCCAGCGATCGAGCGAGCGAAGCTCCTGATTAAGCCGGAGCGGGCTCTCATGAAAGCCGCCCGTGATGTCCCGTTTCTCCATGAACGGCCGGTCCGAATACTCCGAGTTGTAGCCAGTCAGAGTGAGGTTCCCGAGCGAGTGGAGGTACTTCGCTTGAACCTCCTGCCAATCGGGGCCCAGACCATCTCGCCATTCGACCCTGAGATCATCGTTTTGCGGAAGGATGTGCTCAATCGTGTATTCATCCGTCGGCACCGGTTCCTTGCGGCCAGCATTCTCGAGCGTCCTAAAAAAGTAAGCCCTTCGCTTGAAATGATATGCGTCGAAGGACTTGAGTTTCTCTTCGAACTCCGCATCCGTCGGGAAGGCTCTATAACCTTGGAGCCGCAAGAAATGCGCCTTGACACTTTCGAGATAGCGATCTTTTCGAAGCGCACGAGCGAACGTTTGAAACGTCGTGTTTAGCGAGTTTGTCGCGAGCCCGACGACTGCGCGTCGGAGCACGTATGAGGTGATCATGCGAACGATCTCAAGTACCGCGTCACGCGACAACACTCCTACCTCGTAATCTGTGTACACCTCCAGAAGAAATGGGTAGACCACGTCAACACGAATATGAGCCAGCTCATCGAACGCGGTGCGCAGCGCGAGATCCGGCTCTCTCCCAAGGGCGATTGAGCAATATCGCCTGGAATACTCGCGAAGTTCGGCCACTAACCCATCGATAGACTCGCCCGCGCGCAGTCGCTCTGCTGCATGGTCCTTGAAGGCGTCATAGATGTCGTTAACGCGAGGTATGTTGCCCGTCATCACCGTCAAGTAGTGACGCACGAACTCATCGAAACGCCAATCTGCACTGGCGCGAGCGAAGTCGAGCTCCATCGGGCGCCATAGCGTCTTCCAGAGTTTGGCCTGTTCTGAAGCAGGCAGGTCCATGAGCACAAAATTCCGTATGAGGTCTGCCTGAGAAAGCTTTTTTCCGGTTGAGTTCATCGCCTCGAAGACCAGCTGAGGATGGTCGACCCCTAGCTGGAGTTTCACGTCTACAACCTGAAGTTTCGAAAGACCGCGGCACACCACCGCGATATCCAGCTCAGTGGCTTCGAACTTCGCGCGAAAGTAGGCGGCGTTGTCGAGGACGCGACTCGACGAATCCAACGGGGGCTCTGTTCGATCCATGACGGCGATGAGAGCGTCTCGATCTGCTTGCGAAAGTAGAAGCTTGTACCGTCGATCGTCAGTCTTGAACCGGTTGACGAGGTAGGAGTCACGGATCTCCTCGGGAGAGAAGCCTTCGATCGGCTCCTTGTTGCCGGCCTCGGCTTTTTCTAGATGCGCTGCCAATATGGCGAGGATGAGGCTGACAGTTGTGACACGCTGTTGGCCGTCAATGATCAAACTCGCGGCCTGACTCGTACTCGTGCCGGCCGCCTTCTCGACGTAAACCACGGAGCCCGTGAAGTGAGATCCTAGCTTCGGATTTGCGCCAGCACGCAGTATGTCTTTCCAAAGCTGCTCGCACTCGTCTTCGCCCCATGCATAGGCACGCTGGTAGATGGGGACTTCGAACTGGCTGGTGACCTTGAGCAGGTCGAGGAGGTTCGCGTCTACTGCCTTCATATGAGCAATCTATCGCCCAGCGGCGGTGATCCTTGCGCATCACGGATCGCAACACAAGCGAGGTGCAAGCCGGAGAGATAAGCACCTCCGCGCCGCTCCTCCAGAAGCGCGGTCGCCGACGTATAAGCCGCGTTGCAATTTCGCTTCGGAAGAACGATCGACAGCTCTGGATGCTGGTCACAGTCGATGTCAGAAATGTGTGGCCGACCAGACTGGATCATGCCCGATTCATCATCAAACCCCTAATCTGCCCGCGCTTCTGCAATTTCCCCGCTGAGCAACACCGCAAGAATTGTGTTCGCTACTTCTTGAATATTCTCGTGTTCCCAGAATCGCAGAACAGTCCAACCCGCCGCCGAAAGTGCGCGATTTGTGTCCGTGTCTCTTAGCTTGTTCCTTGCCACCTTCGCATCCCAGAAACCTTGATTGGCGATAGGGCGTGTGTAATGCTCCGGGCAGCCGTGCCAAAAGCATCCATCGATGAAGACCGCGATCTTCTTTCGCGTGAACGCGATATCAGCAGTGCGGCGCAGCTCTTTCAGAGGCCGATAATTCACCCGATAGCGAAGCCCCTGCGCGTGCAGTAGCTTGCGCACGGCCAGCTCGGGGCTGGTATCACGCGCCTTGTTTCCCTGCATCGATCGGCGAGTGGCCGGACTCGACGCCCAGGACTTCGGCGCACTGTTCACCAACCCATCGTCACACGCCGGTGGAAGCAGGATGCATGGTCAGCCGAAATCTCTGAGTGTATTCAGAGTCGCGAGTTTCAGGAAACGTTGCCGAAGCTTGGAAGCAAATTCCGGATCGCGCACCAGCACACCCACCTCAAGGTTGCGGTACGCGGCCGCCCCGCTGAGATTCGCACTGGTGACGAACGCAGCCGAGGAGTCGACGATGACCACCTTTGAGTGCTGCAGACCGAACGACCCATTCGGCACGTAGGTGAGGAATCTCGCCCCCTCGAGCTTGTTCGTCAACTTCGCCGCAGTCGCCGACATCTTCTCGCCGCCGTCGAACAGGACCGTGACCGTCACTCCCCGTGCGATCGCGCGCCACAGTGCGTCGACGAACGGTGACCCTAGCGTCGCGGAGAACGTCGACGCGAAAACGTCCTCTGTCGCCTCGTCGATCAGATGGGCGACCGCAGCAGTCGTGTGGTCGCTGTCGCCATCAAAGGACGGTCCGCTCCAAACCGCTCGCGGCGGGTTCGGAGCCTTCGTTCCGGCGGCGGCGAATCCCCGCAACGCGGAGGCGAGCACCGTAGGGTCTCCCAGACGCATCAGCGCAGCGCCGAGCAACGCCACTGCCGGGTGTGATGTCCCCGGCAATGTCGCTACCGCGTAATCCAGCCGGCCGTCGATCTCTAATGACGCTGCGACGCTCGTCGCCTGTGTCGGCGATAACGCCTCCGCGAGCTGTACCAATGCATCTGCCACGGCTATTTCGCCCCGAAGACTGCAAATACCGGTTGGAAAAGCCCGTCGAGCACGTGCTCGGGCCCGGCGTTGAGTGTTATGGCAAAACGACGGTCGAGGAATCGGTTCGCCTTCTCGCACGATGTCTCCGACACGAAGACGCAGAAGTGGCAGGCTGCTCCGTGCAGGAAGTCCTCCTGACCACTCGGCACTCGGTGAGCGCAGATAGGGTCAGACGAGCACCGTTCTGCGCGCTGAAGGGCGTCACGGAACACACCCGCCAGCCGCTCGGTCCGCGCGAGGTCTACCAGACCGCCGAGCGTGCCCTCGCTGTCGGGCGAGGTCGTCGCGATCAGGATGCCAGCCGCCGGCTTCCGCTCGTCGGTCTCCCGCCATGCATAGAGGCGCTCGGTGAGTGAGGCCGACCCATACCCGCTGGACATCGCCATTTCGCGGATGAGCAGGTGCGACATCGTGTGCAGCGCCCAATAGCGTGGCGGTGGCATACGATCTGCCGCGACCATCTCCACCGCAGTCAGGCTCTGACGACGCTTCACGTTGCGCTCGTTCGCAGCGACGTGGGCCTGCCATACCTTGGACTCCAGCACTTCGTCCTCCCACGCACGAACGGTATCCTCGTCGAACCGCAGGAACACCCCCTCGCCGCGGTCTTCCGTCGCCGGCACCCATGTCGGCTTGCCCGACTGCACCAATGGCGCTATCCGGCTGGGAGCGTCCCCCACTCTGTCGAGCGCGTCGATGCGTGTGAACCCGATGAACGCGTTGGCCTTCTTGACACGCTCAACCGCAACCACATGAGAAGTCACCGATTGTAAAGCGAATGCCACGTCCACCGGACGCACTCGGAATCCGGCCTTGCGGTCTTCGGTCTCGAAGTCCTCAGGGTGCACAAGCGTGTCCCACTCCGGCTCCAATAAAGTGATCGGGTCGAAACTGGACGGAGTCGCCGCCGCATCCGTCACGTCGACCGCCTGGCCGCGAGCGACCAAGATCGCCTGCCATAGCGCGTCATCAGAGATGTCCTCGAAGAGCGCCCGCACATCTTTGGGCCCGTACTTGCGCCACCCCATCAGGTCATCGAGAGACTGCACATCTATGAAAGTCGGCGCAGGCAGCCCTTTCACCGTCACGGCGATGTCTTCGGGAGTGATGTTCTTACGCGCAGGCAGCACGAGCACGCTCACGGACGCCGGGAACCACTGGTTCGCCGCCCCGAGCAGCATGAGGCGCACTTCCGCCTGACACGGCTTGCCCACGGGCGCGTATGTCGGAAGGTGCGGATGCCGTCCCCGGCAGTTCGGCAGCATCTTTTCGCCACCGGCCCGAGTGAGCTCCGCGATGTTGCGGCTCATGTCGCAGGCCGCGCACCTGACGGTCACCTGCGGACCGAGGTTCGACCGCCACTCGACCATCCGCAGCTCCGGCTTGGGCGCCTTCGAGCATGTGCCGCCGCCCTCGTCGGCTCGGTGCAGCCACTCCACGTAGGGAAACTCATCGAGGTGCCCATCCGTGCACGCGATGAGGTAGCGGGCAGGAACAGCTAAGCGAGGGCGCGCGTCCAGCGTCCCGCGCTTCTGGCCTTTCTTCGGCCGGCCCTTACAGTCCTTGTGCACGAACTGTGCTTTGTCGGGCCGGTGCTTGCTCTTATTCACGAATTCGAACTTCTTCGATTCCGAGATGGGTGCGAGCAGGTCGCATCCCGTGCACCGAAGCCACTGCGGGAAGACCCGGGTTGGGATACCGATCGGCGTTCCACTCTCGTAGGCCTTTTCTGGGACCCACGGCGGCTGTCGCAATTCATCCACCTGGTTGCCTAGCCGGCCCTGCACCGCAGTCAGAAGCCGTTCGACCAAGACGAGCTTTGGTTTGCCCTGCCGGGAGTAAGCGGGCTCCCACGCATCGAGACCTTGAGGCATGACCGCGAGGTGTGGCATGTCGACCGTTGCACCGATGCCCGAGGTGTAGAGCAACGAAGTCGGGCGGACCGAGCCGACGCGACTATTGTTCTTCGTCGGGATGTCGTCCAGGTCGCTGAACGGGTCGGCAACCTCACCGGCGACGGCGATCGGCTCTTCCCCCGCAGCGGTAGTTTCCCCCAAATCGGTCATTTCGATTCCTTCTTCGTAAAGGTCCACTTCGGTGCGGCGGCAGTGATCGGTTCCGCAAGCTTCCCCGCGAAAGGCGTGACCAGCAGGTTGATCTCCGGCTGCACCTCGCGCATCGAGTTCGCAACCTGGAACAGTCGGCTGTTTTCGTCGGGTACCACCGTCTCGGGGCTCACGAGCAGTGGCGAGACGATCTGACCACCAGCCACAGTGTCCTTCTGATAAGTCAGAGCGCTCGACCATTTGTCAGACTCATCGGTCCATTTGTCGAGGCGCAGGATCAGTTTGCCGAGCGCAGCCTCAGCCACGAGATCATCCTGGCTCGCGACAGCGATCCGCTTGACGATCCGGTCGACCAGCTGGTCGACGAACGGACGACGGATCGCGATCGAACCTGCGCCCGTCTCCGAGGACAGCGACGGGATGTTCCCCTGGTCGGCGACCCGCGCCACTGAGACCAACAGCCCCGTCAGCCCACGCTCGAGCGCCGCATCAGAGAACGGCGTCACCGACAGGGCTTCGACGTGAGCGTAGAACGTCTCGTGGTAGTGCTGGAACTGCTCGTAGTGTGCCATGTCTCGCGGGCGCGAACGGTTGGCGAGAGTTACCACGAGGCCTGGCTTGGAGGCTTCGCGACCGACCCGCGACGACGCCTGAATGTACTCTGCAGTGTTCTTGGGCTGGCCGACCACGAGCATCAGCCCGAGGCGTGGCACGTCCACGCCCACTTGCAGCATGGAGGTCGCGAGCACGACGTCATACGGGAACGCATCTCGCGACTTGAGCTTCTTACCCGCTGCCTTGGCTGCAGCAGCTAGAACGCCGTACTGCTGCTTTGCCTGCGTCGTGTCTCTCTCGGGATCGAACGGCACCGCCAGATTTGTCAGTGTCGACGAAATGTCCGATGACGAAATGCGCGACGTGAGTTCGCCGATCCGTAATCCGCTCGAACCTCGGCGAGGGTAACCCGAGTCCTTGTCGGGGTTGCTGGTGCGAGTGACGATGTCGTCTTCGAGATACCGGCGCATGCCCGCGAGCTCGCGGGTCGCGGAGAAGTAGTCGACGAGCGTCGCATACGGCTCCGCCGCCTCACCGTGCTCGTCGAACAGCTTTTGCCCGGCGAGCAGCAGGATTTCGCTGACCCGGATCTCGGCAAGCGTGAGTCGCGCACCATGCGCGCACACGCCGATGTAGCGGCGTCCGGGTTTCGTCTGGGTGATCGGCTCCTCTGTGGAGAAGAAGGTGTCGGTGACCGAGAGCACCTGCGGCGGGAAGATCTGCACCCGCCGCGCGTAGAGCTTTTGTACCTGGTCGCGGGCGTTGCGTACCGTTGCCGTCGAGGCGATGACCAGAGGTTTCACCAACGCCGCGTCGTCTGCTGCGCCTATCGCCCACGAAGAGAGGGTATCGACGGCAGCTTCGAACAGCCCTACGGCCGTACCGAGGGCGCCGGTTATGAGGTGCAGCTCATCTTGGATGATGAGGTCTGGAGGGCGTAGGCGGTTGACAGCCTTGACTGACGCTTTCGGGTAGGTCCGGCCTCCTTCCACCTTCGACACGTGGTCCTTGGCGTTACATACTGTCGAGGCGGTGTCCGGATGTTTGTAGCCGTGCCGTTCGCACCGCTGCGACACGTAGCCGAACAGGCTCGCCGCTTCGCCTTCACGGGCGAGTCGGGCGAACTTATCGACGGTGGCGAGCAGGAACGTCGGCGGATTCCGGTAGATCTCATCGTCGACGGTGAGCACCGGCAGCCCGTCCACGGCGTTGCCTCCGGCGGAGAACGGGCAGGTACCGAGCTTGTCGCCGCAGTAGACGTGGATGCGCTGCGTCGCCTTCACGGCGACGACATCCGCCTTCGGGTTGATCGGCGTGCCGCACCATGGGCAGCTGCTGAATTGAAGCACGGTGAGCCCGTAGGCCGAATTTCCGTCGTCGTTGCGTACGTCCTTGACCTGCTGCTCGGCTTCGGCGAACCGCTTCGGGCTCACGCTCGAGCCGACCCAGAGTCCAATCCGAAATGGTTCGTCCCCCCAGGTCGCGGGGTCTTCTCGGCGCACGATCTCGGCAGCGCACATCAGGGTGGTTGCACGCAGGAACTGCTGCGAGGTGAGCAGCCGCAGCGTGTATCGCATCAGCACGGCTACCCCGCCGCGGCCGTCGATCAGACCGCCTGGTGTCTCGACCACTCCCTGCAGGCGACGGATACCGAACGTGAAGGCCGCGAGCCCGAGATAGGCCTCGGTCTTACCGCCACCGGTCGGGAAGAACAGCAGCTCCGCACGGGGCATGTCACCGGACCGCCGCGGCACCGCTGGATCGACGATCGACGGCAGCTGCATCAGGATGAACGCGAGCTGGAACGCGCGCCATGAGGCCGCAATGTCCCCTTTGGCCTCGATCGCCGCGGTCGCCTCGGCCGACGTCAAAGTCCGTTCGGCGGCCCGGAGCCCTGCGATCTGGGAGCGGATGCGCTGATCGCGCATTGTGCGGTTCATGAAGGCGAACGCCTGCCGCGCCTGCGCATGGTTTGGGGCATTCGAGGCCGTGTCGGTCAGCAGTGCGAGACCCTCACGGAGGCGCTTCAGCGCGTCCTCGCCATCCCGGAGGCCGTTCTCCGCGACTTCGTGCAGATGCTCCGGAAGCGCCCGCGCATCGACCCGCCGCTTGCCAAGCCAGTCGTCGTAGCCGTCGATCAATGGCGTGAGGTATTGGTCGAGCTGTTCGGGGGCCGCGTCCATCAGCAATCGCATGCTCATCTCGGCGCCCTCGATCGACGGCGCCAGTGTTTGCGGAACGTCGGCAGTGGGCAGCCAGGTAGTGCGCACGGCCGTGGCGCGGCGGGAATCCGGCTCGGGTAGCGTCCACGTGGCCGAGGCCGTGCGACCAACAGCGAATTCGAGGCGGTCGCGGTAGAGCAGGTCGAGTTGCAGCACCTCGGCATCGCCGAAGTCGCGAGCGTTGTCGAGCGCATCTCGAGTCGGCTGGAACACCGCCTGCCCGTCAGGCGCGGTCACTTCCAGTTCGGTCTGGAACATCCACACCCGCGGCGGCAGCTCCTTGCCGGTGACTTTGGTGTTCTGAAGCGCGGCTTCGACCACGCGCACGCCGTCGTGTTCGAACACCTCGACCGAGATAGCGACGTGGCCGTCGACGATCACCTCGGTATGAGTCTTCCTCGGCCCAATAGCCGAGATATCGATGGTCCGCGACTCGACGCGGTCGGTGCGGTCGTTGAACGTCTTGGTATAGCCGTCTTCGTCGACCTCTCGACGCGACTCGTACTGCCCCCACCGTGCCGTGAATCTGAGATTTTCGACATCGGGACTGACCTGGAATCGCAGCCCCGTAGACGAGGGTGCGATCAACTTGGATTCCGGACCGCGGTCCTCGTCGGTGTCGGCGCCGCTCGAATCAGCAATCGTCTCGTCGGCTTCTTCGAGCACGCCTTGTACGTCGCGGCGCGCGTCGGGGTCGAGGACGGCGGCGCCCTCCGATTCGCGGAAATCTTCCGAATTCTCGACGTCGGCAGTGGACGGGCGCTCCGGCCCCGGGGCCGACGCAGGGTCATCGTCACTGATTGACACGGGTGCGAGCGCACCGACGAGGTATCGGCCACGTGGCGTCCCGCGGATCGTCTCATCGAGTTCACCCCACGGGCCCATCAGGTCGCGTTGGAGTAGGTCTATGAGCTCGTCGCGCACCTCGGCGGAAGTCGCCGGAGTGCGGAAAGTGATATCGATCGTCATCTAGAACATCGCTCCTTCTGGGATGGACTCCAGGTCGACGCCCACCTTCTCAACAGGTGTCGCCAGGCCACCGCTCTCCACCTCAAGCGCCGCTCGTCGGTGGTTCTCATCCAGCAATCGGTCAAGAATCTCGACGCGGGCGGCCGGACTCACGGTGAACCGTTCGATTTGCCGGTATGTGTGGAAATCATGGTTCAGCGGGATATCGGTCCAACCGTAAGACTCCATGACCGCGTTGTCGATCTCAACGTGGATCGCACGAATACGGCCGACATCGATGTCACTCATCACTGTCGAGTCGTTGATGAGATTGTAAAGCGCCGTGAGTCCCAGATTTCGACGCGACATCACACCTCCTCGTTCGATGTCTAGTGCTTTTCCAGATTCCCTCATGTCACTCGTGAGGTTCGTTCGCGGAAGTGTGTCAAAAACGTCCGAGGGTGTGTAACGCAGAGTGGCACCAAGTGTGCTGCTGAAAGTCGCTGCCCAGAGCTGGTGGACGGATGACGAAAGGAGCGCGAAATCACCAAGGTCTTCACTCGCGAAAACGGTGGTCGCGTCGCTGAAGATCTGATGGGAACTGACTCGCACCGGCGCGAGGGTATTGCTGACTCGCGGAATCACGATTACATGATCAAGTCCGCCTATCGCTTTGTACAGTCCAGGACGTTTGTCGGCGTATTGCCACCAGCGTTGGGGCAGAGGTTTTCGAAGCACGAAGTCACCATCCGCGTTTACTCGCTGGCGCTCCGGGCGGACATACGCTTCCAGATGCGCATATGCCCCTCGGTAGTTCTGCGCTCGCTCAAGAGACCAATCAAAGAAGTTGATGACGAAACGGCTTGCGTCGACCGACGGCCGTTTACTCAGGTCTTCCCCGTTTAGATATGGCCAGATCACTTCAGAAGTGCCGGCTTCACCTTCAATGAGACTTTGAGCCTGAGCTTTAGTTAACACGTAGCCCTTCCCCAACACGAACGACCCGATAAACGCCGTGCCTCCATTTGATTGAAGTCGAATAGGCCGCCCCGAACGCCTTGATGCGGGCTCAAGCAAAGTCGAGATAGTCCGAGTGGAGAGTCCGTCGGCAACACAATTCACAGCCGGCGCCGATACTGAGTTGCTTCCCCAGACAGCGGCATACTGCAAACTCGCCGACCGCGCTGGCCATGGCGCGCTCTTTATGCTTCGCCGAATATGCAGGCCATCATTCACGAGTTGCGCCAATCCAACTTCTCGGGTTTCACCTTCAGCCAACGTACTTGTCGCAATCAGGCCCATCTGCCCACGGTCCACGTCGGCGAGCTCGTGCGCGCGAAGAAAGAAGTAGGCCACAAGATCTGCACTACCCCGTGCGCCACCAGCTACGACGTTCACGAACCAGTCGCGGATATTCGTTCCCATCGCGCCGGTTATCTTTTTCCCGCCGAGGAACGGTGGGTTGCCGACTATTGCATCGAATCCCCCATGGTCCACGATCACGTCTGGCGCTTCGATCACCCAGTGCAGCGGCTTCCAGCGCGCGTCGCCGGTTTCGACCGTCGGTGTTAGTCCGTTTTCAAGAACGGCCTCCAGCGGACGCCGATCTCCAACAGCCGCGTTTGGCGGGTACGCCGCGTAGAGCGCGTCGGCGAGATCGTCGTACGCCTCCTCCAAGGCCCTACCGGGCTTGCCCCCAACACGCAGTCCCGCAGCGATGATGCCATCGGCGACATCGCGGAGTTTAGCGGTGACCACGCGCGACTCCTCCAGCAGCTTTCGCTTGGCGCGGGTGGAGCGCATACGGTCGGCGTCGTCGACCTGGCCACTGGAGAGTTCTCGGCGCAGCCGCGCAGCCTGCTCAAGGTCAATGCCGATGTCAAATTGCAAGACTTTCGACTGGACGAGCTGGCTGTGCCCAGGGTCGATGTGCTGCGCGCGAATTTGGCGTTCAGTCGTGACGCCGAGCAGCGAGTTGCCGTGGAAAACACGGTCATCGACGAAGGAGAATGGCTTTCCCGGGTCCATGGACACGAGCCAGAGCGAGAGCTTGCACATCTCGACGGCCATGCCGTTGATGTCGGCACCGTAGAGGCAACGGGCGACGATCTCGCGGATCGCCCAGCGTTTGACATCCTCGTTCTCAGCTACGGTCAGCCCTTCTTTGGAGCGCGCTTCGATGAGACGCGCAGCAAGGTAACGCGCGGCGGCGACGAGGAATGCGCCCGACCCGACCGCGATGTCCGCGACCTTAAGGTGGAGGATCTCCGTGGAGCTCTTCAGTACCCAGTCATCCTTGATCTCGGTGTCGAGGGGCCCCGGCGAGTATACGAGCGGTTCGAGCGCGTGCAGCACCACTTCCTCCGCGAGCGAGCGCGGGGTGTAGTGGGTGCCCGTGTTGGCGCGTTGCGGGGATTCCGTCATCACCAGGCCGCCCGTGGGCACGACGTAGGGAAAGTCGCGCAGGTCGTTGCGGATCAGTGCGTACAGCGGGGCGAGCTGGTCGACGATCTCGGTGCGGCCGAGCAGCAGGTACCCGAGGCGGGTGCGGGCGGCCGCGGCACTCGTCTCATTGTTGACCTCGAATGCTTTGGCGATCTGCCGAACCGTCGCTGGTTTCGAACTGGGCTGGGATTTGGCGAGGTGGTCCGTGAGTTTCTTTGCGAAATCGGAGCCGCTGGCGGCCGCGTCGGCGAGCTCGCTCAGCTCGGTGAGTGCGACCTCCGGTTCATAGCCGCTCTTGCCGTGGAGGCCGATGACGACATCGGTGGTGTACTCGGCAGAGTAGCCGAGCAGGCCCTCGTAGACGTAGCCGATTTGCTCGACGTCGAGGTCGCGAAATGACAGTTGGCGAGCCTCTCCGCCGACGTGGGCGATCTGCACGGCCTGGAGTACCTTGAGCATGACCCGGTCGGAGACGCGTACGGTGAGCAGCCCATGCGCATTAGTCGAGCGCAGCCAGCTAAAGCGGGTGGGGTCGAACATCGAGCCACCGTAGGCGGGCATGCGGGTGTCTTCGAAGGTTGCGCCCGAGTAGATGGCGGTGCTCGCGGCGAGCAGGCGATGCCAGGTCTCCCACGTGTGGTCAAGGGCCTCTTCGGTGTTGTTCTGCGCCTGGCGCTCCAGATCAGCGCGTACACCGGCGATGGCGTAGGAGTCGCGGTACATCTGGTGTTGCGGCAGAAGTCCGCGCTCCTCGGCGAACAGTAGGAAGATGACCCGCATCAGCACTGAGACGGAGGCTTCATATACCTCCTTGGCGTCCCCGGGTAGCGGCGATTCCTCACCGTTCGCCATGGCACGCAGGTGCGATTCCGACATGGCCTGCAGCACGAGCTCGACCGCACGACGTACCTGATCACCCAGGGCCTCGGTGATCGCTTCGGCGCTGGCGACGCTCGCCTCGAACAGTCTCGGGAGGCGTTTCTCGGGCGCGCCGCCGGCGAGCGAGACGAGTCCGGCAAGAGCGAAGAAGGCGTCGCGGCTGTCCCGCTCCTCCCTCCAGATGAGCGCGTCGAACACGCCGCTCGCCGTGGTGACGCCGCTGACCGACGAGACTATCCCCCACCAGCGGCCGTCGGTGACAAGGCCGACGGTCACACCGGTGTCGCGCAGCAGGGCGGCGGTTCGGTCGATCGAGTCCGCGGCCCAGCCGTCGGAACCGAAACGGCGGAGATCTTCCGTCGGATCGACGATCACGACGAGCGCAGTAGAACCATGGCCGATGTCGAGCGCGGCCCAAGGGCGCACCGTCACATCGCCATCCGGCGAGCTTGCGCCGAGTGTGGGATCGGGGTTCTCGACCAGGTGCTCGCCCCACTGCAGCAGGTCGCGCAGCACCGCCGTGACCCACCGGTCCCGCCAGCCAAGCTCGCTGGAAGCATCCTTTCGGCCGTGTCGATTGGTCCAGGCTTTGGCCCAGAGGGTGTGTTCGTACACGAACGTGCTGTTGACGTCGTCGATTGCATTGAACGGCCGGTCAAGCCCTGTCGGGAACACCGACTTTAACGCCGCCTTGGAAAGGAACGGCCCATCGATATCGACGAGAGACAACCACTCCCACGGATCCTTAATTGCCACGGGTCTTTCCCAGTCTCTCGGCGTCGGCCGGGCTCAGTGCGAAAACGACCGCGGCAACAAAAGTGTGCGGTTGCAGGTTGGCGTATCGACGAGAGACCGCGTCGCGTTCGTCGCGCTGCTCCTCGGTGAGCGCGTCAAGTCGGCGACGGATGTTTGCAAGGTCTTTCTCGCGCTGTTGCTGTTCCTCGTGGAAGAGCATTTGCTCAAGCTCTCGCTTCCGGGCGTCAGCGTTGTCGAGAGTGCTGGCGAGAGTCTGCCGGAATCGGGCAAATACTTCATCGACTCGAGCTAGGTCTGCGATCCTCCGTTTGTCGAGATCCTGCTCGATTGCCGCACGCAGCCTCTGCGCGCGGGAGGCCACGGCGTCGGCGACGCGTTGGCGGATGCCGCCGTCTTCAGTGCCGTCATCATTCCAGATGCCGGCGAGCGCAGCCAAGACACCTGGAGCAGGTGCTGCGAGTTTCTCGGCGTCGAGCGCCGAGACCAGCAGCTCTTCGGCGCTCTCGACCCCGATTTCCTGCCGCCGCCTGAGTCTCGTCCCTGCAAGGAAGACTTCTTCGTGAAGGCGGGTGCCTCCGTCCCCGACGACGACCAGGCGGGCGACACCGGCAACAAAGGACTGTTCCAGTCCATCCACCACCACTGCGCTCACCCCGTGGATGTGATTCGAGCGGGTCCAGATCTGGCCACGCAGTTCGCGGGCCGCGCGCTGGATGAGCGGGTGCCCGAGGTGCGCGTAAACGATGTCAGTTCTCCCCTTCGCGTCCTTACCCTCGAAGGTGATTGGGCGCGCGACATCCGGACGCAACCGAGTGCGCAGCCCTTCGAGCCCTGGCGTCCACGTGCGGTCGAGGCCGGAGGGCAGCGCATAGAGCTCAGCCTGTTCTTGGTCATCGATGACTTCGACCAGGCCGGGCTGGCCAGAGACACGCAGGCCGGTTTCGAGTACGCGACGCAAGTTCCGGTCGTGCAGGTGCAGGCGGTCGCGGGACCCTTCGAGCCGGTCGGCGAGCGCGGTGAGCTCGCGCCCAAGGTTGTGCTCACCCTTCAGAACCGTATTGATGATCTGTTCACCCGATCCCTTGACCGGCTTCCGCCGGTTCGGCAGGTTGCCGTAGCCGAGGGCCCGCTGAATGTCCGGGTCGATGATGTCACCTGCCGAACCGAGGTCTTCCTGCACGCGCGAGATCTTGCGAGCGACTCGGGCGAGGTAATCGGTGTCGCGTGCGTAATTCGATGCTCCGGCTGACTTGTCCTCGGGGTCGGGATGGTAGATCTGCGGGCGCTCGGTCTGCCCGTACCGGTCGATGCGGCCGATTCGCTGCTCAAGCCGGTTCGGGTTGAAGGGGATGTCGAAGCTGACCAATCTGTGGCAGTGCGTCTGCAGGTCGATGCCCTCACCTGCGGCATCCGTGGCCAGGAGAATACGCACCGGGTCCTTCGAAGGGTTCTCGGTGAAGCGGATACGTATGAGCTCGCGCTCGTCGGAGTCCGTCGCCCCCTCGATTACGGCCAGCCGGTCGCCCCCGAGGTCGAAGGCGTTGAGCACGTCGCGGATCCAATGCAGCGTGGCGACGTACTCCGTGAAGATGACGAGACGCCCGTTGAGCCAGGTACCGTCGGGTGTGAGTAGCTGCGCGCGGATTTGATTGATGAGCGCCTGCAGTTTCGTGTCGGGCAGTGACGCATACCGCCAGCCCCAGTCGATGAGCCATTCGAGGTCCTTTACGTCCTCGTCCGTCAATGGGAGCTGTGCGCGCTGGGCGCTGCGCAGCGCCTCAAGTTCCGGCTGCTCGGTGCGGCCTTCTTCTTCATCGGATGCTTCGTCGCCGAGCACTTCGTCGTAGTCGGGGATGTCCACGTCATCATCACCGCGCAGACGTGTGGCGAGGTAGGTCTCCGCTGTCGCAGCGAACGCGGTCGGCGAGGAGAAAAACCGCTTCTTCAGGATCAGCGTCGCCAGGTCGGCGGCACGCTTGCCTTTGTCTGCTTTCACGGCCTTGTTGCGCCGCGTTGTGAATGCGATCAGCCGGTCATAAGCTTCGGATTCGTCCGCACTCGGCTGGAAGAGCATGGCGTGCACTTCTCGGAGCTGGAACCCTTCATTCGGAAGGTCCTTCTTTAGCCGGCGCACCGCCACTTGAGCTAGCGCCTTTGGGTCCAGGTCGGCGCCGCGGGCAAAACGTTGTGGGTCAACCATCTCCATGAGCGCGGTGAATGACTCGGTGTAGCCATTGTGGGGAGTGGCACTCAGAAAAAGTCGGTGCTCGCAGCGCCGCGCGAGCTCGCGAACGGCGACGGTCCGCTGACTGTCGACCGCGTAGCGATTGGTGTCGTTACCGCCACGTGAAGGAGCCGAGGGCGCAACGTGGTGCGCCTCATCGATGATGACGACATCGAAGGCGTAACGGTGAGCGACGCGCTTGTCGTCAGCGCGCGCGTAAACATCGCGCAGTAGGCGCTCGGCTCGCGGAGACGGCAGCCAAGACATCGAGACGATGACGCGGGGGAATACGGCGAATGGATTTGCATGGACGCCGAACCGACGTCGGAAATCGCGCATAGTGGCCGAGTTGATGATTTCGAAGTTCAGCCCGAACTTCTCGGACATTTCCTCTTTCCACTTGATAACCAGTCCTGCGGGGCACACGATGATCACCGAGCGAGCGCGGTGACGGAGCAGCAACTCCTGAACGACGAGGCCCGCCTCGACCGTCTTTCCCAATCCGACGTCATCGGCAAGGAGCAGGTTTGCTCGGGGTGCATCAAGCGCCCGGCGGAGCGGCTCAAGCTGGTAGGCCTCAACGGTCGCGCTGCTGCGGAACGGAGCTTGGAGAGTTCGGGCGTCAGCGGAGGTGAGAGCGCCCCAGCGCAGGGCATCGACGTACGCGGCGAAGGTGGTGGGGTCGTCAATGCGAGCCGGATCGATGCTAACGGGCAGGCCCTGCTCCAGAATGACGCCACGGCCGGGCTCCAGCTCCCAGACCACAGTGAGCTCGCGACCGTAGTGGTCCTCCTCGATCGACTGCAATGAAATGGCGTGCTGGAGCTCTGAGGCGCCGTCATCGGCACTTGAACGGCGCAGCGCCTGCTGAGAGATATTGGTGACAATCCACTTCGCGCCACGAGCGGTCGCGAGCTGTCCGACTTCAGGCAAATCCTGGATGGTCGCGGTGTCGCTTCGATGGAATGCAGTCGTCATTGAGCCTCTAATAGTCAGTACCGTCCAGCGGGTCTGGTTTAGCGCCAACCTGCTTTTTTCTCACTTACTTACAGTCCAGAGTATGACACTAGATCCGTCATGAAATCGGGCTCGTAACTCAAGTTGCTTCGCTGTAGACGAGTGGTAAAACCGCGCGCTGCTTTTTGAGACAGCGCATGAGATCCGCGTTCTTTCAGCAGACTGGCAAGCGACATGCGCCGTTGCATCGCACCGGTTACTAAGGCATCTGGCACTTTACCGCTCACACGCTGGCCAGCCACGATCGTGCCCGACCAGTTCCAGCTCTCCCCTGGTGTCATCCAGCTACTGAGGTCGACCGGCATGAGCTGATCGTACGCGCTCAAGCCTTCGCCAAGCCAGCGCACAACGGGCACGGCCACTGCGTTGCCGACGAGTTTCCAGCGATCTCGAGCTGGAGCTGCCTTAGTCCATCCCGCAGCAAACCCCTGGAGAATTTCAAGCGCCTCAATGGAGGGAGTTTGGAATTTTTGCGCGGTCTCGGCGCCGCGCAGCCAGACAGCCGGTGAAGTCGGAATTCCTGCGGTGGTCGATCCCTTTATCGTAGGAACAACCCCGACCCCCCACCCGACACCGCGGTTTCCCTCCGACCAGTAGAAGCCATGTGCGTCCGGACGACGGGCCGCCAACTTCGCCCCTCGACCCGGGCTCTCATTAAGATCACGAAACAGCACACGAGACGGATCATGGTGGCGGCTAGCGAGGATGAAAACGCGCTTGCGGCGCTGGGCCACACCAAAATACTGCGCGTCAAGTATGCGATATGACCACGAATACCCGGCATCCGTGAGGATGTTTGTGATCACACGAATTGCATTCCCTTGCTTGAGTCGAAGCATGTTCGGCACGTTCTCGAGGAGAACCCATTCGGGTTTTGCTACGCGGACCCTCTCAAGCACCCCAAGGATGAGTCCCGAAGCACTCCCGTCAAGACCTGCCTGCAAGCCAGCCTGGGAAAGGTCCGTACATGGGAAACCGGCTACAACGAGATGGGCGTTGTGAAGATTCACTGGGAGATCGCGAACGTCAGAATGCAGCGCTGCACCCGGGAATCGGGTCTGAAGCACGTCGCGCGCTGGGGACCAATTTTCGTAGATATGGGTCTCGCCATTGAAGCCGGCTTTGTTCAGACCGCGCTCAAAACCTCCAATGCCACCGAAGAGACTGAGGACAGGCGCATCGAGGTACATGCCACGAGTATTTCAGACCGACGGACGGCATTTTGGCGCTGGGCGGTTGGCAGCGACTTTCTCTACGCATTCATCGCGAAGTTCTTGGTATGCCGCTTGGCTGAACTTCGGATCTGGGCGAACATCGGCCCAACTGATAACTACATCGACCAGACTGTCGCCGCAATCGATAGACGTGTAGAGACAATGTCTCGCGAACCAATCGGGCCATCACTCCCGAGCTGGAACAGTGACTTTCCTCGGCGCCGCAGGATTCATCCTCACGCGAACCGGGTAGGTTCACCTCTCGCCGCTAAGAAGAAATTGTCGCGAGCTCACAACGACTGTCAGCGAAGTTTTCGCCGACTTCCTTTCTTGTCCCCAACATCAAGTCCCAGCCGCGCCCGAAACTGCGCAACATTGGAGTTCGGCCGACCTATAAAAGCGTGATGCCCTGCTGGCGGCACCGCCGGTCGCTCGGCTCATGTGGCGAGGAAGCATTGCATCAACACGGACGAACTTCGATCTTCCCGCAAACTAATTTCGTCGAGTTGAAACCGTCACAGCTCGCAACAGTGATTGACGTCATAAACGCAGGGGCCGCCTATGTGCTGAAGCGGTCCCATGCCTCGCGCTGGTTCCGTTCGTCTGCCTCCGTAGGAATCATGCACCTAACAGAGCTGTGTCGTAGCCGCGAGGGTGACTGTGCCGTCGTCGCCGATCGCGATCATTCCCCGGGCCTGCCGGACTCCCGGGAAGATATGGCGAAATGCAGAACAGATGTGCGGTGGAGGGATGCTGTTCGCTTCGTTTGTTACCGTGTCTCGAACAGTGGTTCCCCACCAAAAGCAGACTCGGTAATTTCGAGCCCAGGGCGCAGCGGGACGGAACCATCTGTCGGTCGGTCGCACCCCAATCGAGCTCGATCTCGGCACAGTCGAGCGGCCGACTCGTCTGCATTGTGAGATAAAGTTGCGAATCTCGCAGGTCTTCCCTGCCTACATGTCAGGAGCCATTGATGGACGACGAGATTCAACTGATTAATGACGGCGACGGAGTCGCCCTGATCGGAAATCCCACCACCATCGATCGCTTCCTAACGTCACAGGGCCTTGAGTCGAGAGACCTCGGGTTTCAACGGCTTGCCCCCACAATGAGTGCCCTCGCAGCGGCCGGGAACGCTGGCTCCACGATTGCCGCAAACTCTGGCCGGTGGGTCCAGCTGACTGAGAAGTCAGCGCAGGCACTAAAGGGCTCGACGCTGATGAAAGGAACGAGCCCGGGAGTCAGCCGCGCGGTTGTGACGGAAAACGGCAAGATCTCGTCCATCCTTGAGATCGTCAAGGGTGGGTCGATTCTGACCAATCCCGCAGTGCTCGCCGGCGCTGCGGGGATCATGGCGCAGGTCGCCATGCAACAAGCAATGGACGAGATCACTGAATACCTTGCGACGATTGATGAGAAGGTCGACGATCTGCTTCGTGCGCAGAAAGACTCAGTGCTTTCCGACATGATCGGAGTCGAGTTCATGCTCGATGAGGTGATGACCGTCCGCAGAGAAGTGGGTCGGGTGTCCGAGGTGACCTGGTCCAAGGTGCAGGGCACTTCTCTGACCGTTGCTCGTACACAGGCCTACGCACTGCGACAGCTCGATGCCATCGCAGAGAAGCTAGAACGCAAGTCCGACATAGGCGATCTTGTCGACGCATCCAAAGTCGCTGAGCTGAAGGTTCAAGAATGGCTTGCTGTTCTTGCTCGGTGTTTTCAACTCCAGGACGCACTTGCGGTGCTGGAGCTTGACCGCATTCTGGACGCGTTGCCCGATGAACTGGACAATCACCGAATCGGTCTAAGAACAGCTCGCCAAAGCAGGTTGGGTCTCATCACTCGGAGCACGGAAAATCTATTAGCTCGTATGGACACGGCAGCCGGCACTGCCAACTCGAAGGTGCTGCTGCATCCGATCGCGTCCCGGGCAATTGTCGGCTCCAGCAACCACGTCTCGACCTCTGTTGTCGACTTTCAGATGCGCCTGGGAGTTGGGGGCGGCAAAGAATCCGTGGAAGCAACTCGATGGGTCGATGCTGTCGCGGCAGTGAAGGACAAGGTCTTCGAGACGGGAGCAGATGGCGTTGATGCGGCTGGTCGACTCAGTGGCGAAAGCTTCGACCGGGCTCGGTCTCTGACAGATAAACTTTCGCTACGGATCGCCGCAGGTGCAATCCGGCGGCGCGGAAACAATCAAGACACCGAAAGCGGGAGTGACTTGGAGCGCTGACTGCTCGGTATACGACGCTCTTGACTCTCCCCGGTCGTCGCTAGATATTCGATTCGGGGCCGGTCCTCGTTCTCGTCACCAAATTTAGTGACACTGTTGCAGTGATGACCGACTTTTCTAATCAGAAAGCGATATTCCGGCATTGTCGGACAGCGCCTTGATCAGCGCAGACGCATTCTCCTCCTGCCAACCCGCATCCATCGCAGCATCGACATAGCGCGACGCAGCCTCGACACTCGGAACGGGTGCCCCAAGACCTGCGGCGAACGCCTGAATCAGGCGCCCGTCCTTCTGCATCAGCTTCAGCGCGAACGACGGCGAGTAGTCGTCGGCAAGCACCGACGGACCGACGCCATCGAAGATGGGCGAGCGGAAGTCGGTGACCTTCAGCACGCCGAGTACCTTTTCTAGATCGAGGCCCGCCTTGGCCCCCAGAGTGAGAGCCTCCCCCAGCGCAAGCAGCTGCGAGGCGACAACGAGGTTTCCAACAAGCTTCATCCGCACGCCTGAGCCTCCCGGGCCCATGTAGTGGAGAGTCTCGCTGATCGGCTCGAGCACGTTGCGCACCTCTTCAAACGTGGCTTCGTCTCCCCCGATAACAATCCAGAGTCCGCCAGCTGCAGCTTCGCCACGCGAACCGAACACGGGAGCGTCGAGGAACGGAACATTGCGCGCGTCGTAGGCGTCGCGCTCTGCGGCGCTCTTCTCGGGGCTGATGGTCGACAGGTCGATGACGATCGAACTAGGGTCTGCGACGGAAGCGAGTCCGCCTTCGGACAGAACAACAGCATCGATGGCGGTGTCGTCGCTGAAGCAGTACATGACCACCTCGGCACCGTCCACAGCGGTGGCGACGGATGATGCGACGGTCGCTCCGGCGTCCGCAGCTTCTTTGGTGGGCGCTTCGGAGCGATTCCACACCGTAACGCCGTGGCCGGCGGCGAGAAGGTTCTTCACCATGCCGAGTCCCATGGTGCCGAGTCCGAGGTATGCGATGCGGGTCATTTGTTGCTCTCTTCTTTCGTGCGGGACTGTGCGTCTAACGGCGAAGCTTTTGAGTTCGCGGCTTTCCACGACTCAAGAAAGCGCAGGAACATGGTGGCGCCAGGGTCTTGGAGTCCGATGCTGCGTTCCTGCAACCAGGAGGCCCGGCCCCGACGGGACTGGAGCGCTTTGGAGGCGTTGACACCTGCTTCTGCGGCGCTGATCGCTGCATCGAGGGTGGCTGGTGACGACACGGCATCCGGACCCGCATTGCGCAGCGCCTCCGCGGCCGGGAACAGGGCGTCCAAGATCGTTTTGTCGCCGACCTGCGATTTACCACGCGAGCTGATCGACTCGGCCGCCGCGAGGGCGAAGCGGGAGATCTGGTCGCCTTCGATGGTGGCGGAGTCGCCCCAGACGCGGGAACCCGCGAGGAGTGCCCCGGCGACGAGTGCGGCCATAGTCGACGGGTTCGCGTTGGCGATGGCCTTGGCGCAGGCGAGCACCACTTCGGCCGGAGTGGTGGTCTCGGGGAGAGCCTCGAGCGCGTCGATCGCCGCGGCGGCACCGAGTGAAACAGTGATGCCGAGGTCGCCATCGCCGAGGGCCTGGTCGAGGTCGCCGAGCTCCTCAGAGTAAGTAGTCAGCTCGCCCAGGCTGTTGCGGATGGCGATGCTGAGTTCGTTTCCATTCATGGTGGTTATGCCTCCTTGAAGAACGGGGATTCGGCGGGCGCATTGAGCAGCGCGAGTCGCTCGTCGTTGAGCGCGAGCAGGGAGATGGAAGCGCCGGCCATCTCGAGGCTCGTGGCGTATTCCCCGACGTAGTTTTTGTCGATGGTGATGCCCTGCTCAGCGAGCAGCTGGTGCACACGCCGGTAGAGAAGGTAGAGCTCTTCGAGTGGGGTGGCGCCCATCCCGTTGACAAGCACGGCGACGCGGTCGCCGTCGCCGATACCGAGGTCCGCGACCAGGCGTTCGACGATCATCTCGGCGATGTGGTCGGCGCTCTGCAGTTCGCCGCGGTGGAAGCCGGGTTCGCCGTGGATGCCGATACCGACCTCCATCTCGCCGTCGCCGAGCTCGAAGCTGGACTTGCCGGTGGTGGGGAGAATCGTGGGCGAGAGTCCGATGCCCATCGTGGCGGTGTGCTCGATGATGTCTTCAGCGACGGCCGCGACCTCAGCGAGGGAGTCGCCACGTTCGGCCGCGGCACCGGCTGCTTTGTAGGCGAAGAGGATGCCCGCAACTCCACGGCGGTCGAGTTTGCGTTCGTTGGGCTGGCTGGCGACGTCGTCGCGGCCGAGTACGGTCGCCGTTTCGATGCCTTCGAGTTCGGCCATGTCGGTGGCGAGGTCGAAGTTGAAGACGTCCCCGCCGTAGTTGCCGTAGAGGTAGAGCACTCCCGCTCCCCCACTGACGGCCTTAGTGGTCTCGAGAACCTGGGCCGAGGACGGCGAGGAGAAGACGTTACCGATGGCGACGCCGTCGCAGAGTCCGCGGCCGACGTAGCCCTTAAAGAGTGGGAGGTGTCCGGACCCGCCACCGGTGATGATGCCAACCTTGCCCGCGACGGGTGCGTCCGCTCTGACGAGTACCCGGATGTCGTCCCCGGGTGTTTTGAGGAGGTCGGGGTGGGCGAGGAGGATCCCCTCGACAAACTCGTCGACGAAGGCGGCGGGTTCGTTGATGATCTTTTTCATTGTGTGTGGTTCCTTTTCAGATCAGGTTCTGGGATCAGTTGCGGGTCGAAGATGCGGGTGACGAGGTTACTGACGGCGTGGATGTGGCGGTGGATGACGAGGACGGCGCCGACGAGTCAGACGAGCCGGATGAACCCGTGGGAGACGACGGCTTCGAGCGTTTTGGCTTTTTGATGCGCGAGGTCGACACCGAGTCGAAGACCATGACCGCGATGAGGATCACGCCCTGGGCGATCGCGTACTCGTAGGAAGAGAGCCGGACGGCGGTGAAGCCGCTCGAAACCACCTGGAGGGTGAGGGTGGCCAGGACTACCCCGAGGACGGAGGCGAAACCACCGGTGGGGTTGGTGCCTCCGAGCACCGCAATCACAATGACGAGCAGCACATAGGAGGAGCCGTAGTCGGCGGATGCCGTGGGGTTGCGCGCAATGAACAGCGCTCCCGCGAGTCCGGCGAGGACCCCGGCGACCGTGTAGGTCTTGAGGAGAACCCACCGGCGAGGGATCGCCGAGTACTGCGCGGCCACGGGGTTTGCACCCTCGAGCTGGATCATTCGGCCGAGTGCCGTGCGATTGATCAATACGGCGATCAACAGGGCGACCACGATGAAAATGATGAACAGCACCGGGATGTTGGCGACGGCCGCTCCCCCGATACCGCTCAGTAGCGCAGGTGCGCCGTAGAGGGTTGATCCCCCGGTCCAGACGATGGCGAGGCCGTTGTAGATCTGCATCGTGGCGAGTGTCGCAAGGATCGGAGTGATGCCAACAACGCTGACGAGGAAGCCATTGATGGCGCCTCCGAGCATCCCGACCAGCACACCCACCAGCACGATCACGATGCCCAGGCTGTCGGCCAAGGCCGGGTCGCTCTCGGCGATCGAGGTGTACAGCGTCGAGATGGTGATGGCCGAGAAATTCGCGATCGCGACGAGCGAGAGGTCGATGCCGCCCGTGAGCATCACCACCATCATGGCGATGGCGATGATGCCGATTTCGGGGGCCGCGACCGCGATGTTCTGCAGGTTGATCGGGCTGAGGAAGACGCGGGGGTTGAGGAAAGCGAACAGGGCGATGGCGAGGACGAGGGCGATGACCATACGTCCGGCACCGCGATCGACGCCGGGGCGGCGGACGAAGCGACGGGTCCACTCGCCGAGGCGGTTGTTCGCCTCGCGCACGGAGCCGACGTTCGCCTGCGGGGTCTCGGTTGGCGTCTTGCTATCGAGGCTCATGCGTCGACCTTCTCTGTACTTGTCGAACCGTCGCTTGTCGAACCGTCGCTCGTCGGGCCGCCGTGTTTGCCGGCATTCGGGTCGTTGAGGTCTCCGTCATCGATCACGCGCATTCGGCGGGATTTGCGGCGGGCAGCAATGGCCTGGATGCCGACACCTATAACGAGCAGGACTCCGACCGCAGTGCGGAGCCACGCGCTGGGAACACCCACCAGTAGAAGGCTGTTTTTGATGACCTGGACGAGGATGACGCCGAGGACGGTTCCGATGACGGAGCCGCGGCCACCGAAGATGGATGCCCCGCCGAGAACGACTGCGGCGATGATGTCGAGTTCGCCGCCGACGAGGTCCCGGGGGTTGGCGCTGCGGCTGAGGACGATGTGGATGACCCCGGCGATGGACGCGAGCGCACCGACCGAGACGTAGACCCAGAGGTGCGTGGTTTTGACGCGGAAGCCTGCGCGGCGCGCGGCTTCGAGGTCGCCGCCCATGGCGTAGAGGGAGCGGCCGAACATCGTGCGCTTGAGCACCCACGCAACAAAGAGGCAGAGCAGCAGTACCGGGACTACGAGAACGTGGAGGTACGCGCGGCCGCTGCTGGTGGTGACGTCGAGAAGGTTCGTGGTGGCAAGGGCTGCCATCGAACCGGGCAGTTCGGCGTAGTAAGTGGCTCCGACGTACGTGTACATCGCGCCGAAGAAGATGCCCTGCGTGCCGAGAGTGACGATCAAGGTAGGGAGGTTGAAGCGGGCGATGACGACACCGTTGATGAGTCCGAGGATGGCTCCGATAGCGATGGCCATAAGAAAGATGCCGGGGAGCCCCGGATCGAAGCCGAGAGACAGGCAGAACGTCACCGTCGAGTAGCCCGCGAAGATCGCGACGGCGGCGAAGGAGACGTCGATGCCGCCGGTGATCACCACGATGAGAACACCGAGGGCGAAGACCACCGGAACGATCGCGCTGCGCAGGATCGAGAACCCCGTGTTGAGGGTAAAGAAGGTGGGGTTCGCGATCGACATCCCGACAATAAGCAGGATGAGCACGAGCGCAAGGACGCCCTCGTTATTGGAACCCCGCAGTTTGCCGATGCGGTCGGAGAAGGTGGGGTGCATCAGGCCGACATCCTCTCTTGGATGGTGTTCACGGAGATCTGGTCCCCTTCGAGGGTGTGCGTGAGTCGCCCCTGCTTGATCACGAGCACGCGGTGGCAGGAGGAAACGAGTTCGGGGGCGTCATCCGAAATCACGATGACCGACATCCCCTCGGCCGCCTCGATGCGGAGCAGCTGCAGGATCTCTTCTTTGGAGCCGATGTCGACGCCGACGGTGGGGCCGTTGAGCATCAGGACGGTTGGCGAAGTAGCGAGCCACTTGGCGAGCACCACCCGCTGCGCGTTTCCGCCGGAGAGTGTGCGCACGGGCGCTTCGGAGTTGCGGGCGTTGATCTTGAGGCCAACAAAGTACTTCTGGATCGTGTCGGCGATGCCCCCGCGACCGAGCGTTCCCCAGCGAGTGCGATGGCTCGGCAGCGACGCGGCGACGATGTTGTCGGCAATCGACTTCTCGAGAAAGAGGCCCTGCGAGAGGCGATCCTCGGGAACGTAACCGATGCCGGCTTTCACGGCGTCTTGGATGCTCCGGATCGTCACTGATTTGCCCGCGACCTTCACTTCGCCGGAGTCGGCGGGTGTCACTCCGAACAGGGACTCGGCAATCTCCGTGCGGCCCGAGCCGAGCAGGCCGGTCACCCCGAGGATCTCGCCGCGCCGCAGCCCGAACGAGATGTCACGGTAGGCGCCGGCCAGCGAGAGGTGGGAGACCTCGAGGGCGAGCGGCGCGGATGGGTCGAGTTCGCTGATCACGCGTGACTCATCGACCTCGCGGCCCGTCATGTGGTGTGCGATGGAGCGCTGGTCGAATTCTGACGTGAGGCCGCTGACAACCTGCCGACCCGACCGCATAATCGTGAGCCGATCGGAGATCGCGAGTACCTCTTCGAGTTTGTGGGAGACAAACATCAGAGCGACACCGCGGGCACGAAGCCGCTCGACGAGCGCGAACAGGCGGCTCACTTCGGTATGAGTGAGGGCGGTTGTCGGCTCGTCCATGATGATCGCGCGCGCATCGTTGACGAGAGCACGGCAGATCGCGGTGAGTTGTTTGTCGGCGACGGAGAGTTCGCCGACCTCGCGGTCCAGGTCGAGGTCGATCTCGAGATCCTTGAGAATCTGCTCCGCCTTAGGTCGAATGGATGCCGGGGAGTAGAGCTTCTTGCAGCCCGCGACCTCCGCGGTGAGCACAATGTTCTCCGCCACGGTCAGGTTGGGGAACAGCGAGAAGTCTTGGTAGATCACCTGGATTCCGCCCTGGATCGCCGCCTTCGCGTTGATCTGCGCGAACGAGACACCGTCGATAATGATCTCGCCGCTGTCCGGGCGCTCGGCACCCGAGATGATTTTGATCAACGTCGACTTGCCGCAGCCGTTCTCGCCGGCGAGGCAGTGCACCTCACCCGGGATGAGATCGATGGAGACATCCATCAGGGCGGGAACACCGCCGAAGGACTTGGATATCCCCCGCGCCGAGACGAAGGGGGGTGGTACGTCCGTCGGAGAAGTGACCGCTTCTGCACTGGGAGTGGAACTCATCAAACTGCCTTTCCCACTCGGGTAGCGGGACGAGCATCCATTGGACGCACGCCCCGCTCCCGAACTTGGTGGACGGAGATAGTGCCGACTCAGACGTCGGCAGTGCGACTAGAAGTCGTAGCCCGCCGCGGTCTCAGCGTCGGCCGCCACGGAGGCAGCCCCGACAAAGACGTTGTCGTAGCCCTCGAGCAGTTTGAGGTCGTTGTAGCCCTCGACGTCGAGGTCGGTTCCCTCTTCGATGGTTCCGCCCTCGGCAAGGATCTGCGCGATGGCGAGCTGTGCCTCACCGGCAAGAGCCGGGTCCCAGAAGAAGATCTTGTCGATGGAGCCATCGGCAAGGTACTGGTTGGCGACCGACGGGATGGAGGTTCCCATCACACAGACGGAATCTTCGAGGCCGGCCTCCTGCACCGCGCGAGCGATACCGGGAACGTCGTTACCCGCGGAGCCCTGGAAGCCCTTGATGTTGGGGTACTTGGCGAGCACCTCCTTGGCGCGCTCGTACGCGGTGCCCTGGTCGTCCGTGCTCTCGATCGGGGTCTCGACACGGGTCATGTCGGGGAAGTTCGCGGTCTGGTTGTCGTACGCCGCACCCACCCACTCCATGTGGGTCTGCGCCGTGAGGCCGCCAACGAACTGGACGTACTCGCCCGTTCCGCCCATGCACTCCGAGAGGTTGTCCATAATCTCGGACCCGTACGACGCGTTGTCGAACGCCTCGATGTCGATGTCCACGTTTTTGATGCCGGTCGCCTCGTGGGAGACCACGATGATGCCCTGGTCTTGCGCCTGCTTCAACACGGATTCGAGCGCCTCGGGTGAGTTCGGTACAACCGTGATGGCAGTGGGGTTCTGGGCGATGAGGTCTTGCACGATCTGCACCTGCTTCTCGGGGCTGACGTCGTCGGCTCCCTCCTGGCGGGCATCGATTCCGGTGCGGTCGGCGAAGTCCTGTACACCGACGGCCATGCGCTGGAACCACGGGATGGTCTGGGCCTTCACCACAGTAACCATCACCATTTCTTCGGCGGACTGCTCCCCGCCTGAGTCGCTTGCGACGTCGCCGACTGACGAACATCCGGCCAGCGCGATCGTTGCCCCAACGATGAGTGCTGTGCTCCTGAGGGCATACTTGCGTGTCATTTCGTTTACTCCTTTGTGAACGATGCGTGATGAGGTCACGTGGTGCAGCGCTTCAAGGCTGCGCGCTTGGGTTGAAGTTAGCCTCACTTCCGGCGGGGTGTCAAGCGATAGTGCGCATAGTCTGCACAATCTCGCGCAAACCGATTTTTGCCGCTATGGCGGCCAATCCCTCCGCTCACACCCATGCTGCGCAGTGTCTGCGCGTTACTTTCGCGGGTTCTGTGCCCGGAACGAGTTGATATTTCGGGACTTCGGGGGTTAATTATGCGCTGCGCGCTAACAGTCATGCGCACTTTCACGCAAAGAACTATGCGTTTCGCGCGATCACCACTACCCTGCTAACAATCAAAACAATTGCGAGGTTCGTGTGTCACGACAGGCCGAAATAATCGATGCCCTCCAAGACGAGGGCTTCCAGTCTGTCAACAGCCTGGCCGCCCGCTTCGACGTCACGGCGTCGACGATTCGGCGCGACCTCGAACGACTCGAGGCGATGGATCTCCTCCAGCGCACTCACGGCGGGGCCATCCCCATCAAACAACTCGAGACCCCCCATCAGTTCAAAGAAGAGCTGCATCTGCCCGAAAAGGCTGCCATCGGCCAAGCGATGGCAGACCGGATTCTCGAAGGCCAGACCGTGCTGCTCGATGGCGGAACGACCACTCTTGAGGTCGCACGTCACCTCAGCCAACGACGTCTGACCGTGGTCACCAACGACTTGCGGATTGGAATGGAGATCGCCAAAAATCGCTCAGCGCACCTCGTGTTTATCGGCGGCGAGCTGCTGCCCAACATCTACACGATGTGGGGACCGTCGTCGGTGCAACAACTCTCTAATCTGCGCGTCGACGTCGCGGTGTTCGGAGCCGACATGGTCAGCGACGACGGGCTCTATCACTCGAGCAGTTACGAAGTAGAACTCAAACGTCTGATGCGCTCGATCGCACGCGAAGCGTTCTTTGTCGCAGACAGCTCAAAGTTCGGTCGCGAGGCACTTTTCAAGATCTTCGAGGTCGCGGACTTCACTGCCGGCATCACAGACGACTTACTGGACCCCATTAAGGCATCCCACTTCCCGATCCCGATCATTCAGGTGGGCGCGCGTAAGTCTCGGTAGGGGCTGCAGCTGATTTTCTCGTCGCGCCGTGAGCGCCCGCCTCGTCGCAAACTTTGATGAATATCACCTGCGCCTCGATTGCTTCGACCTATCCCCCCCGGCCCCGGTCGTTGGGAATGTGTATTGAGGATCCGAACCTCTGAACCTCAACCGATCGTGCGGTTCAGCCCCATTGATGATGAGAGAGAGCACCACGACGAGGGGGCTTGGCCCCACTAGCGCACGGCGCCGTCGATTGCAGGCGGACGAACCTCCGGTCTCGTCGCGCAGTGCCGGCCAGGAGGCACGTTGCGAAGCGGATGGATCGGTGTGTCAAGGCGTTCACGTCGAACCTGTGCCACCCGTCGATACCTGCTTCGTCGATGCGAGCTCGACAACGAGACCTGTGCTTGGCGGGGTGGGCACGCGGGGGCACTCACCCACTCAGGTAACGCAGCTATTTCGGGGTCTCAATGGCACCACTGACGCTCGTGGGATGCTCTGCGTGTCAGCGACGGTTGAGATCTAGGCCAAAAACGACGGGGTGGATTCTAGTCAACGTCGCAACAAGGACTGTTTTCTGAGGCTAACAGCGCGTTGAAAAGATCCAAAGGTGCCCGGTTTCCCAGCACCTGCCGGGGCCTGCGATTGAGCTCGTTCTCGACCGCCATAAGGTGCTCCGCAGTGTGGACACTCAAGTCAGTACCCTTCGGGAAATAGTCCCGCGTCAAGCCGTTCGTGTTCTCGTTTGAGCCACGCTGCCAGGGCGAATGAGAGTCGCAGAAGTAGACCGGCATACCGAGAGACTTGGTAATCTCAACGTGCCGGGCCATCTCTGATCCCTGATCCCACGTGATCGACCGCCGCAGACTCGGTGGCAATTCCCCGAGGCGTGCCTGCAGTGCCGCGTGGAGGGCATGGCCGTCACGCTTGGGCAGGTGCAGCAGGATCACCATCCGTGTTTGACGTTCAACCAAGGTCCCAATAGCGGAGCCCTGGTTCGTGCCGATGATGAGATCACCCTCCCAGTGCCCGGCCTCCGACCGGTCGTCGAAAGCGAACGGACGCTGGTGGATACTCAACATCGGTTGCTGGAACCGCGGCCGCCGGCGCTCGGCCGTGTGGTGTGCTCGCCGGTGATCCCGCCCCGTGCGCAGCGGCGACCGACGCCGCGGCGCCAGCGCTGACGGTCGCATGAACGCTGACCCTGCCTGATAGAGAAGTTGGTAGATGCTCTCGTGACACAGTCGCATCGGAGGCTGATCGGGAAACTGCGCATGAAGATGGCGACTGATCTGTTGCGGGCTCCACCGCTGCGCGAGCAAATCCACCACCACCTGACGCAGATCACTATTGGTCTCGACACGGCGCCGGTGGTGTCGAGCACGCTTCAACACCGCATGCTGGTGAGCATCAAACGGCGCATACCCGTTGCCGTCGAACACTTTGCGGCGCAACTCACGCGAGATCGTCGACGGCGCCCGCCCCAGCCTCGCCGCGATCTGTCGCACCCCTAAACCCGCCTTCCGCATGTCCGCGATCCGGATCCGTTCATCCTGGGACAGGAACCGGGCACTGATCTGACGCACCTGCAACCGATCCAGCGGCGGGACAAACCCGACCTGCACACCATCGCGAATGACTTTCACCCCGCTCGTCCAGTTCGTCCCAGAACTGCGAGACACCCCGACCTCTCGGGCTGCACCACGGATACTCCACCCCCGCTCGAGCAGCTCCATAAACTTCTGACGTTTGGCCGACAGCGGACGACGCCCCGGCCCCTTCTTCAAACGACGCGACGACAACATGGCCTCCATGATCACGGAACGCACGTGTTGCGACCACCACTAGAAACCACCCCGTCGCTATTGGCCTACTTCTTCACCGTCGCTGACACTGCGGCCTGCTAATTGTTCTAAGGCGGTTCACCTGGCCGCGTCATGGTCCGGTAGGGGATCCCTGAGCGGGCACTTTCGGCGCCCACTCTTTGCATTCCGATCTGACGGTTTCTCGCCCTGGGCCTCAGTTATCAAGCGCACAAAATCTAGATCCATACGAAGATGACAAACACGAAAGTGATTGCGGTAGTTCTGGCAATAAAAATTCACACCATCGCGCGACCGACCAATCCCGATCCCCAAGCGGTGGCTGTGAGTGTCACAGCGGACACCGCCAGCATCAAATAGCATGTTGCGACCTCATCTCCAATGGCACGCAGGTCGAGATCGATCCCGACAAAATCCGCTGGTAGCGTGCGATGTATGTGGGTACGTTCAGCGTCAGTGTGGCGGATCCACAAATCCGAATTGATGTAGGGAGAGCAACCAATGGCGCGAAGTGACACGCTGCGTTCGGAAATCGCGCGGGCTCAGGCCCGTAAGGCGACGCTGGCGTCAGACGTCGCCAAGGAAGAAAAGAATGCGGCATCAGCGCGCGAAGCAGCACGAAAGAAGCGCGATCAGGCTCAGCGCTCGAAGAGTGCCTCGACCATTCGGACGGCACTTTCGACCGCCGAACGCGCGGACAAGCTGGTTGTCGCTGCCGAAGGCAATATTGCCAAAGCACGGAAGTACCTAGCAGTGGTGGACAAGTCGATCGCATCGAAATCGACCTCTCTTCGATCAGCCGAAGAAAGCGAGCGGCGGAGCGCCGAAACCAAAGAGAAGCGGACAGATTCCCGACGGCGACAGGACGAGCGCGCGCACGCGCGAGAGATCTCACGATTGAGCTCGCCGGTCGCGGAGGTGCGCTACGTCGAGGTCCGCGCGCCTCAGCCCGAGATGCTGCGGGTGCTCTATCTGACTGCTAACCCCGAAGCGATCGAGGAGACGATCACCACACCGGATGGCAGCGAGCAACGGTACGGCACCTGGCTCCGCGTCGATCAGGAGGTGCGGCAGGTACGTCAGGCGCTGCGTGGTTCCAAATACCGCGACCTCGTACAGGTCGATCACGCGCCCGCCGCGACCATCAATGATTTGCTCGATGGCCTTAACGACTATCGTCCTCACATCGTTCACTTCTCGGGCCACGCAGGGCCGGATGGCGTGCTGATGGAGAACGAAGCCGGCGACGATGACGGAGCTGATATCACGTTCGACTTGCTCGCGCGAGTGCTGGGCGCGACCGATGACCCTCCCCGCCTACTTGTCATGAATGCATGCGACAGTCTGGCCGGCGCCGATGACATCCTTCAGACGGTCCCCGCGGTCATCGGTATGTCCGACAGCATCGGCGATACCTCCGCGATCGTATTCGCGTCCGCGTTCTATTCGGCGATCGCGTCCGCACAGTCGTTATCGACCGCACTCGAACAAGCCAAAATTCGCGTACTCGCCGCCGCGCTCGATGGCTCGGATCTCCCGGAGCTGCGAACCCGTGACGACGTTGACCCTGGCACGCTCATTCTTGTGACACCGCCGCTATGAAGTGAGGCGCTAGTTCCGGTTAGGTGCATAACGGCCGGTTTCTAGCGCGTCCTTGGAATGGCTCTCCGCGATACGATGTCACGATTTGGTGTCGAGGCGACGAACAGACGCAGCAGCGAGAAGCGGAAGCTCGAAGGGTCGAGGCCTTTCAGCTCAAGTACCTTCTGGCAGTCCTGGTGCGAGTGCGATAACGGGAGCTGGGCTACTAGAGTATGCCTCATGAGCGACGAACAGTGGACAGTCAGCGATGATGCGGCGTTCGACCTCGCGACAAAGGGTCAGCAAGATCCGAGCTTCACGGCCATGGCGTTCATGAGCGTGATGGCTGATCCGGCAGACCACGTCGACGCTCTGCATTCCGTCGTGACGCCAGAGTCGATACCGGCGTGGGGTGACTTCTCTGAGACAGCTGCCATGCTCAAGGAGATCGGTGATTGGGGTGTCGGGTCCGTGCCGGCTGCCGCAGAAGGCGCTCCTGACGTCGCCTACGTCAAGATTCTCCGAAACGTGATGGCGACCTACCAGCAGCAGGGCGACGCGCTAATTGAAGTGCCAGCCGTGATTACGCTCATCTGGCGTCCCGAGGTCGGTTTCTGGCTGGTCCACGGCATCGGGCCTGCTATTCCACCCGCTGACCTCCCGAGAACGTCCCCGGGCATCGCACCTACCTTCTGAACGGCAACGGCGTCTAGCTTGAGCCACCGGTGACAAAACCGAGCAGCGTCGTCGCGCCAGCTCTGGCCCACACCTTCACCGCGTCGTTGGCACCCGCTTGCGTTGAGGTTGCGATGCCTTCAAGCACACCCTTCACCGCGAGCACTGAGCGTCTCACTGCCGACGGCTTCTCGCTCGTTGACATCGCGCGCTCTGTAGCCTCCTCGACGGCATCGTCGAGCTCCTCGAGTTGCTCTCCGGCAAGGGCATGGCGCGGAGCGCCAGCAAGAAGCCCCTTGAGCGCCTTGATCAACTCGGCGGCATCTTCGTTGATGTTCTGCGTGAACGAGGCGCCGTCGCCCGTCGACACCTGGTTGTTGCCGCCATTGAATGAAAAGTTGTAGGTGCTGCCGTATCTGCGGTCATCGTGGCCCTTGTCTCGCAGGATCACATTCGAATAGTCATCGCCGTCTCCGAACGGGTCTCTTTCGAATTTGACGTCGGTGACGGCGTACTCAAGTACCCCGCCGCGTGGGTCCTCACGTTCGACGATGTCGCCGACGTAAATCGGGGTGTCGATAGGAACCTGGAGCTCGAGATCGGATAGCAAACCGTCTATCTCGAAATCGGACCGCTTCGAGGAACGCACGACAAAAGCCTGCGTTCCGAAGTTGTTCCAGAATCCGCTGCCCGCTTCATGCAAACTCGGTAATTTTTCCATGCCCCGGAGCCTACAGCTGCCGAGTCTCAGCGTGTCCTGTCGTCGCATCACCTCCCCGGGCCATGGGAACGGCATGCTTACCGAATGAGCAACTACCTCCCGGACCCAGCTGTGCTGGCTGCGGCTGCGCGCAACGCCGTGACCGATCGCGCCCACTACGAGCGCCAGCGTGCTGCGGATGCTGCGGAGGAGACGACCGACCGCCTCACGGACCTGCTCGATGCGATGACCAAGACCCTCGCAATCGCTGAGCAGGCAAGAGCTGATGCGGAGCGGTCGGAGCGGCACTCACGCATCATGTCCTGGAGTTCTGTCGCCCTAGCTGTCGCCTCCCTCACGGCGGCAGTGGTCGCCATCTTCATTGGCGCCTGAATACCGCGCTCGCTCCCCACTAGCCGCCTCAATGGGCGTCCGTAAGACGGTCGCTCTTCGGGCATCGATAGCCCTTCCGATCACGACCCGGGTCCGCGGGCCGTCGCCGGCGAAGATGCGGCGCTGAGTTCGGCGCATCGGCATCGTGACCATTCACATGCTGCCGCTTCACCGCTGTCGTAACGCAGCCGACCGTTCAGTATATATTTCTCACGATTCGCGGTTGTATTAGCTATGGGACGAGACAAACTGCACAAGCCGAAGAAGCCGCCGAAGGCTCGGCCCGTGAATTTGTCGGCAATCATCGGCGAGTACGACCGTGAGGAACTCTGGGCTCTGCTGCTCGGGGCGGGGGCGTCGCCGACAATCCGGCAGCGCTGGTCGTCGCTCGGATTCCTCGTCCATGCGTTTGCGCAAACGTCGACTCACGGCTCGAAACCCGCCGACGAATCCACGCTCGCGCAGCTGCTCTCCGCGGTGGATTCTGCGAACCCGGGTTACGCGCAACACGAGGACTACCTCCCCCCGGACCCGCGACTCGATGTCCGTGTCCGCCTCGACGATTCGACGGTCCGTCTTTTTCCCGGCTCTATCGAACGGCCGGTCGCCGATGTGGACCGCGCACTGCTGCTTTCCGCCGCGATCGATTCACAACTGATTGAGAAGCACGGGTTCGGGGTCTCCGACGTGCTCCATGTCGTGCTCGGCTATTCGCACCGGATCACCGAACTATATGCGCCAGCGTGGCCGGGCAGAGAGGCGCCGCAAGGTCGGATCGTTCTCTCTTCCAAGGAACTCGCGGTCGCACGCGAGTCCTTCGAGGTCGGAACACCCGAGAATCTCATCTCCGACGACCGCGCCAGACTCGCCTTGGACTGGATGACTTTCGAGAGCCATGCTCTCGCCTTCGAAGCCGGGCATCCGCAGAGTCCGTTCGGCCGCTTCCTCCGCTTCAGAGCAAGACCAGGGGAAGAACCCCGATGGCTTCCGCTTGCATTCCTACCCGAAGTCCTCAGTTTCGCCGTCGGTGAACTTGCGCGAACCGTAGCCGGAGATATGACCACGGAGTTTGCATTCGCGCAGGCGTCGGCTGCAGCCACGAGAGAGTATCTGTGGAGGTTCGCAGATCAGATGTACGGCCCTCCCGATCTGTCTGACGGTCCCGCCGTCGCGCCGGGAAACGTGGTCCAATGGGTAATCCCGCTCGGTGAGCAGCTCGTGCTCGCGGTGCAGGTCCTCTCCGGGTTGGACGTTGTTCGCCTCGACTTTCGCGAGGACCCTGCCGTCCTTACTGTCGCGGAGGAAGCCGCGAAAGGCGAGGGCATCACGATCAAGTTCGCGGGAGGTTCGGCGGCTCTCGATGCAGGTGTCGAGGTGATACCTCTTTTGGTCGTATCAGCACCCGACCACATCATGACCAGGCAGGGCGGTGGCTTGGCGAGCGTGTCGTTGGACGACCTCCGTTGGATGTCTACGTCGGCTGACAACGAGTTCGACCTCTTCAACTTTTGCCGTGATGTCACCGCTCCTGCGATGGAACGTTCGATCGGATTCGAAGCGATCGATTATTGGGAGACCTGGCGCAGCCACGGAAAAGCGTTCTTCACTGGCGGGCAGACCGGCGCCATCATGGTAATCGAACCGCACGGCAGCGAGGCGGAATGGACCCGCGCAGCCCAGTGGACACGCGCCGAGGTGGCCCTCACCGTCTTGGGCCTTCCTGCTCTGCGAGACACCGTCGGCGTAAGCCACGCGAGCGAGTCGCCTGTAGCCGTCTACCGGTGGATTGAGCCAGAAAGCGACCCGGACGCCGATAATATGCCGCGGGATGTGTCGGGACGACATTTCAAACCTGCACCTGAGGGCTGGTCGCTACACACCGGACCGATCCCGGTGGCTGTCTCAGCCGGAGACGTTCGACAGAATGAGCGGGAGCGTCGCCAGCTCCTCCATGACATGGCCGGATCGATAGGGTTCACGATCGAGGGCATCCTCGCCGAATGGACCGCAGCCCACAAGACATCGGGCATTGCCGGGTACGTTTTGGACCAGATGATCCGGGATGACGACAATCTTGAGGACCGAGTCCAGTGGGTTTCCGACGTCAGCATCGACGGACGCGGCGTCGTCCACGCGACAGTGAACGTTGACTTTGACCTCTTCACCGAGATGGGAGACGGCGACTCTCTCGCAATCCGC
>Ga0247810_10000505_pt1 | contig 40244 bp, 38 predicted proteins | sample UWRJL119311C1_FD_179918 | JGI IMG/M metagenome (GOLD analysis project Ga0247810, IMG submission 179918) | Plant litter microbial communities from Arlington Agricultural Research Station in Wisconsin, United States - UWRJ-L119-311C-1 | ecosystem: Environmental > Terrestrial > Plant litter >...
GATCTTCCTTCAACACGCTCCATTGCTTTTTCCAAAAGGGTATTCTTTACTACTCGTAAAGAGATGCCTGCCTGGAAACAACGACGGCGCAACTGGTTGATAGATTCTACTGATAAGCCGGATGTATCTGCAAGGTAGAAGATGTTTGCGTTGGATAAATCCTGCGCAAGCTCTTCGATGTACTGTGATTTTTCGTCTTTTGTCATACTACTTGCTTTTTTAAGCTACAACAGACTTAGCATCGATTTGGATACTTGGTGACATTGTAGAACTGATGAAGATACTTTTGATGTAAGTACCTTTTGCAGCTGATGGTTTCAATTTGTTCAACTGGTTGATCAGCTCAAATGCATTCTCGCGAATTTTAACCCCTTCGAAGCTAACTTTCCCTACAGATGAGTGGATGTTACCATATTTGTCCACTTTGAAATCAATTTTACCTGCTTTCACTTCTTCAACGGCTTTACCAACTTCCATCGTTACAGTACCTGTTTTAGGGTTTGGCATAAGGCCACGTGGTCCGAGAACTCGTCCGAGTGCTCCAACTTTCCCCATCACTGAAGGCATTGTAATGATAACGTCGATATCTGTCCAGCCACCTTTGATTTTTTCGATAAAATCGTCCAATCCAACGAATTCGGCACCTGCTGCTTTTGCTTCGGCTTCCTTGTCCGGAGTACAAAGTACAAGTACTCTGACATCCTTACCAGTTCCGTGAGGCAAGGCCACTGTACCACGAACCATCTGGTTCGCTTTACGCGGATCAACTCCTAAACGCACGCTAATATCAACCGAAGCATCAAACTTCGAAGTTGTAACGTCTTTTACCAAATCACACGCTTCTGTCAAGGTGTAAGTCTTAGTCAAATCATACTTAGCTAAAACCTCTTTTCTTTTTTTAGAAATTCTTCCCATCTCGATACGATTATTTGGTAACAGGTGCTTCACCACCTTTTACGGTTACACCCATACTACGCGCTGTTCCTGCAATCATTTTCATGGCTGAATCAACTGTAAAACAGTTCATGTCAGGCATTTTATCTTCAGCGATCACACGGATCTGATCCCATGACATGGAACCTACTTTGCTCTTGTTAGGCTCAGAAGAACCTTTCTTAAGCTTCGCGCTGTCGATAATCTGTACTGCTGCGGGCGGAGTTTTAATGACGAAATCAAACGATTTGTCACTGTAAACAGTAATTACACATGGTAGTACCTTTCCTGGCTTATCCTGCGTACGAGCGTTGTACTGCTTGCAGAATTCCATGATGTTGACCCCTTTTGCACCAAGTGCGGGACCAACCGGAGGAGCTGGATTGGCTTGACCACCTTTGATCTGTAATTTGATCAATGCTGCTACTTCTTTAGCCATTGTTTATTTATATTATGTAGTTCAAACGTGGACATTAAAGGGAAGCTTTAATCATTAGGTCCACTTCTACGGTTAATACATATTCTATCCTTCTTTCTCAACCTGCATATAGCTGAGCTCGAGAAGGTTTTTGCGACCGAAGATCTTCACCATTACTTTCAGTTTCTTCTTGTCTTCGTTGATCTCGTCGATCACCCCGGAGAAGTTGTTGAATGGTCCGTCGATTACTTTCACAGATTCGCCGATCACGAAAGGAATTTTCATTTCTTCCTCTGTTTCTGACAGCTCATCTACTTTACCTAAAATACGGTTCACTTCTGACAAACGCATCGGATGCGGATCGCCACCTTTTTCAGCGCCAAGGAATCCGATTACGTTTGGAATACCTTTGATTACGTGAGGAACTTCTCCGACAAGCGAAGCTTCGATCAGTACGTAACCCGGTAAGTATGCTTTTTCCTTACTGATCTTCTTACCGTTTCTGATCTGGAAGACCTTCTCGGTAGGAATCAATACCTGCGACACATAATCGTCCAGCTTCAAACGTGAAATTTCAAGATCCAGGTATTCTTTTACCTTTTTTTCTTTTCCACTAACCGCACGAACGACGTACCAACGTTTTTTAATATCACCCATTATACTTTAATACTATAACATTGAGTAAATAAATCCGAGTACACCTTTCCAGGCTGACGTTGGACCTCCTGTGATACCAAAGATAGAATCCATCAGGAATACCAGTAACGCAAAGATCACTGACGCGATAACCACGATCAGTGCATTACTTTGCAATTCTTTCCACGTCGGCCAAGAAACGTTTTGAGTCATTTCTGTGATCGTTTCGCTAAAATAATTTTTGAACTTTGACACGACTTTTCAATTTTGCGCGGGCGGTAAGATTCGAACTCACGACCAATGGTTTTGGAGACCACTACTCTACCAGCTGAGCTACACCCGCGTATAAAAAGGGTCTCAGTGCGAACACCTCGACCCTTTAGTTTTGTTTATATTGTTGCCGATTACGCGTTGATCAACTCAGTAACCTGACCAGCACCTACTGTACGTCCACCCTCACGGATAGCGAAACGAAGTCCTTTGTCCATTGCTACCGGTACGATCAGTTTAACTGTAATCGAAACGTTATCACCTGGCATAACCATCTCACGTCCGTCTGTCAAGAAGATCTCTCCTGTAACGTCAGTCGTACGGAAGTAGAACTGTGGACGGTATTTGTTGTGGAATGGTGTGTGACGACCACCTTCTTCTTTCTTCAATACATAGATCTCAGCTTTGAAGTCAGCGTGTGGTTTTGTAGAACCTGGTTTGCAGATAACCATACCACGTTTGATCTGAGCTTTCTCAATACCACGTAATAAAAGACCTACGTTGTCACCAGCTTCACCACGGTCAAGGATCTTACGGAACATCTCAACACCTGTTACAGTGGAAGTCAGTTTCTCTTCACCCATTCCAAGGATCTCTACCGGCTCTCCAGAGTTGATTACACCTGTTTCGATACGTCCTGTTGCTACAGTACCACGACCTGTGATCGTAAATACGTCTTCAACCGGCATAAGGAAAGGCTTGTCAACATCACGTGGAGGAAGAAGGATGTAAGTATCTACAGCATCCATCAACTCGTCGATTTTAGCAACCCACTCAGCTTCTCCGTTCAATGCACCAAGTGCAGATCCCTGAATAACTGGTGCATTGTCACCATCATAGTCATAGAAAGACAACAATTCACGAACTTCCATTTCTACTAATTCAAGTAGCTCAGCATCGTCAACCATGTCAACTTTGTTCATGAAAACAACCAAACGTGGAACACCAACCTGGCGACCAAGAAGGATGTGCTCACGAGTTTGCGGCATCGGGCCGTCAGTTGCAGCTACTACCAGGATAGCACCATCCATCTGAGCAGCTCCTGTAACCATGTTCTTTACGTAATCCGCGTGACCTGGACAGTCAACGTGTGCGTAGTGACGGTTAAGAGTTTCGTACTCAATGTGTGATGTGTTGATGGTAATACCACGCTCTTTTTCTTCCGGAGCGTTATCAATTGACGAGAAATCACGAACCGCAGCCAAACCTTTCGAAGCAAGCACACTTGAAATTGCTGCTGTTAAAGTAGTTTTTCCGTGGTCAACGTGACCAATTGTACCAATGTTAACGTGTGGTTTAGAACGATTAAAATTTTCCTTAGCCATTGTATTTATTTGTTACGTAATTAATAAACAGTTTTTCTTACTAATGCAAAATTTCACCCACTTTCATGGATGAATTTCCTCTGTAGAGCCAATGACGAGAATTGAACTCGTGACCTCTTCCTTACCAAGGAAGCGCTCTACCCCTGAGCTACACCGGCGCGAACTTTAAAATCTAAACAGAGCGGGAGACGAGATTCGAACTCGCGACCCTCAGCTTGGAAGGCTGACGCTCTACCAACTGAGCTACTCCCGCTTATTATTTTTTAATATTTTCAGTACTATAAAGTGGGGAGAGAAGGATTCGAACCTTCGAAGGTTGCCCAACAGATTTACAGTCTGCCCTCGTTAGCCACTTGAGTATCTCCCCTTTTATTGAGCCGGTGGAGGGACTCGAACCCCCGACCTGCTGATTACAAATCAGCTGCTCTAGCCAACTGAGCTACACCGGCACTAAAAATATTGTTTAAGACTTTAAAGAACGTTTCGTTGTTTTCCCGTTTGGGTTTGCAAATGTAGCAAAGAAATGTTTACCAACAAGGGACTGGCGAAAAAAATTTCACTTTTTTTTCAAAAGAAAAAGGTGGCTGTTCAGCCACCTTTTCTAATAGATTCATTTTCAATATTAATTGACCGTTTTAGCTTTGTGCTTGTCAACCTGTTTTCTGATCGCTTCAACAGCCAGATCTGCGGCTTCTTCGAAACTTTTGCATTGCTTTTTCGCGAAAACTTCTCTCCCCGGCATCAGTAATTTCACCTCGGCTACCTTATTGTCCTTGTCCGTACTCTGCTCAAGACGCAGAAAAACTTCTCCCGATACTATATGATCAAAGAAAACCTGGAGCTTTCCTACTTTATCTTCTACGAAATCGATCAGTTTCTGATCTGCCTTGAAATGTACTGCATGCACCTTGATATCCATGATGTTATTTTTTGTGTCCACGTGGGTGGGCTTGTGAGTATATCGAATTTATTTGCGCAAACGAATTATGGGTGTACACCTGTGTAGCCGCGAGACTCGCATGTCCCAGCAGCTCCTTCAGTGTTTCCAGCCCTGCGCCAGTGTTCAGCATATGTGTCGCGAACGTATGACGAAGGATATGGGGGCTTCTTTTATCCAGATTCGTTACACTCCCAAGGTAATTATTTATTTTCCGATACACAAACTTGGGTGTGAGTTTTTTTCCGTCTTTTTTAACGAAAAGAAACTCATCGCTATCGGGTCCTTCAGGCTTTAACTTCCTGTAATCGTCAATGGCTGCGGCCAATGCATAGCCGATGGGGATAATGCGCTCTTTGTTTCGCTTTCCCAGCACCTTGATCTGAGCAGATGAAACATTGACTTCTTTTAACGTTAGCAGCTCGCTCAAACGAATGCCTGTCTGGTAGAAAAGCTCGAGCATCAGCTTGTCTCTCAAGCCTTCGAAGTTGCCCGCAAACAAGGGTGCAATCCGGGACGGCTCCAGCTCGGTCTGTTTCACAAATTGCGGTAGCCGCTTTTCAATTTTCGGAGCACGGATCTTCAGCATCGGATTGTCGGTGATCAGCTTTTCGCTCCGGCACCAGTTAAAGAAGGAACGCAGGCAGGAAAGCTTCCGGCTAACAGTTCGCGCAGTGAGCTTTTCCTCCATCAGACTCACCATCCAGCCGCGGATCAGCTGGTGATTGACTTCGGTAAGAGCCGCATCCGAATCAATCTCTGCGAAAGAAAAGAACTGGCTGAGATCCTCCTTATAGGCAATAAGCGTGTGGACGGAATACCTCCGCTCTGTTGCCAGGTACTGCTCAAAACGATCGGTTGCTGTGATGGAAGCCATAGGCTTAGTAACGGGGATGCGCCAGAAATGTTTCGTGGCTGAAAGATTAAAAGAAATTCCGCAGCGTCCTGCTATAAAATATTACCAACAAAAAAAGGAGCCCATCGGACTCCTTGTATATCTTTTATAAGGTATGCTATCTACTATTGTTCAGCAGACTTCATTTTCTGAGCGTAAGCAGCACGGATGTTCGCCTGACGATCAATAACGGAAGGCTTTACGAACTCCTTACGGCGACGCAATTCTTTCATTTGATTCGTTTTGTCGAATTTCTTTTTGTACTTCTTAAGCGCTCTTTCGATGTTCTCGCCTTCTTTTACTGGAATAATTAACATATCTAAGTTCTATTTTTTCTTGTTTACGGATGGCAAAGATAGGAATCTTTTTTTTTCCACAATGCTTATTTCAAAATTTCTCTGGAAATCACTAATTTTTGAATTTCAGAGGTTCCTTCACCAATTGTCATCAGCTTGGCGTCACGCAGGTACTTCTCTGCAGGATACTCTTTTGTGTACCCGTAACCGCCCATGATCTGAACAGCTTCATTACCACATTTCACAGCTACTTCAGAAGCAAACAGCTTAGCGAAAGCACCTTCCTGCGTCATCGGCAATTTGTTGTTTTTACGGTAAGCCGCCTGGAATGTCAGCAATTCTGCCGCTTCAACTTCTGTTGCCATGTCGGCAAGCTTGAATCCGATAGCCTGGAATTTTCCGATAGGCTGACCGAACTGCTCGCGTTCTTTTGCATATTTGATGGATGCTTCCAGCGCTCCGCGGGCAATTCCGCAGGATAATGCAGCAATGGAAACACGTCCGCCGTCGAGGATCTGCATCGCCTGCTTGAATCCTTTTCCGACCTCGCCGATTACATTTGCATTCGGAATACGCACATTATCAAAGATCAGCTCTGCCGTCTCGCTTGCACGAACACCGAATTTATCTTTAATCTTCACAGCCGAAAATCCGGGCGTTCCTTTTTCAATGATGAATGCTGTAATTCCGTTTGAATCAAGCAGCTCTCCTGTGCGGATCAGTACAACCGCCACATCTCCTGAAAGTCCGTGCGTGATCCAATTTTTCGTTCCGTTGATCACCCATTCGTCACCTTCCTGAACGGCCGTACATTTCATACGCATGGCATCAGAGCCGGTATTTGCTTCTGTGAGGCCCCACGCCCCTATCCATTCTCCGGAAGCCAGTTTCGGAAGGTATTTCTTCTTCTGTTCTTCGGAACCATGATAATAAATGTGTCCTGTACAAAGGGAATTGTGAGCTGCAACGCTGAGACCGACTCCGCCGCAAACACGGCCAAGCTCCATCAATGCAGTAGCATATTCGAAATAAGAAAATCCGCTTCCGCCGTATTCTTCGGGAATGTAGATTCCCAAAAGGCCCAGCTCGCCCATTTTTTTCATGGTATCAACGGGAAAATATTCCTCGTCGTCCCATTTATTCCTGTTAGGAAGGATTTCTCTTTCTGCAAAATCACGCACCATTTGTGCGATCATCGTTTGATTCTCGTTTTGTTCAAAGTTCATGATAACAGTTTTCGGGGTGCAACGGTTAACGTCTTGTTTTTTCGATTAATAATTGACTAATAGCCGACTAAATTAGTAATTTTATTACTGTATTTTAACAATTTTTGGTCGCCTTCGAGAAAATTCAATCCAACAAGGAAGTTAAAGCCTGCAACGGTACCGCCACATTTCAGTATCAGCTCAGCTGCCGCGCTTGCAGAACCGCCTGTTGCCAGCAAGTCGTCATGGATCAGAACATTGTCTCCCTCGGAAACCGCATCCTGGTGCATTTCGATGATTGCGCTCCCGTATTCAAGGTCATAAGCATGGCTGATCTTATGGTAAGGAAGCTTTCCTGCTTTACGGATCATGACGAAAGGAATCCCAAGCTTCATTGCCAGCGGATAACCGAATAAAAAGCCACGACTTTCGATTCCTGCGATCTTGTCGATCTTTTTATCACGGTACATTGCCGCCAGGTGATCCAGGATCTCGACCGAAAGCTGCGCATCCAGCATGATAGGTGTAATGTCTTTAAATACGATTCCTTCTTTAGGAAAGTTAGGTACATCGCGGATTGCCGCTTTAATTTTTGCTTCGATCATTCGTCTGCCGTTAAATAACGTTTGAGCTTTTCATAGAGCTCGGCGGTCATCAGAACTGATTTTCTGACTCCTTCGACACTCTTGTAAGGCCCGTTTTGGGAGCGCAATTTTACGATAGAATTCGCAAGATTCCAAGAAATATAAGGATGTGTCTTCAATTCTTCGGCTGTAGCTGTATTAATATTGATCTTCCTGAGCGATTGCGGATTCAGCTCCAACCCCGGCAGCATCGCATTCAGTTTCTCTTCGTCCATTTTCCAGACATCCATCAGCTGGCTTGCATCGTAAAAACCACCAAGCTCGTCCCGGAGCTTCACGATCTGTTTGGCAAAGAAAGGCCCAACTCCTTTTACGGTCATTAGCTCTTCCATAGATGCGGTGTTGATATTGACTTTCACAACCGGCTTTGGCTGGTATTCGTCTCTGTAATTTGTGGCAGTATACACGGAAGCAGCCGGATAGACCGTGGAATCTTTGATCAATGCAAACAGCTCATCCGAAATAACAAAAATGCGTTTCAGATCTTCATTTGACCGTAGGCCCCGTTTGGTAAATTTGATCACCACAGCCGCCTGTTTTTCACTCAGACCGAGCGCCATCCATTCTTCGAGCGTATACAAATTGGGATTGAAAGCAGTGGAAGGTCGTTGATAACGGGAGCCTTTCTCATAGCGATCGTATCTTTTCCGGCTGTTCCGTTGAACGGTTTCCAGTGATTCCTGAAAGTCCTTGTTCCTGGATGAAATATGGACAGGGCCATTTTCGTTAAAGCTCATCAGGATATCGGGAAGCAGGAATACGACGATTAATAATGCTACAAAAATGAGCGTACCTCTGAACGTAGCTTTTGAAAGTGTAGGTTTGTTTTGCATGAGTGAATTGTAGTAAGCATGCGAAAATTAATACTTTACGACACTTCCATACGCAAACCGAACTTCCTGTTTTTTAAGTTAATCTTGATTGTTTTTTACTTCGCTTTCCAGTCGGGCGGAACGAAATTTTCCGGTTCAGCTCTTTAACAGACCAATCGTTTCAGCGAGTGTTTTAGGCTGGTAATCCAACAGGTTTTTCGCTTTTGTAAGATCGAAGCCTGTACGGGCGGGGCGCCTGGCAGCCTGGTTGAGCGTAGTTGAAGCGATCGACTGAATGACCGGATCGTTTATGTCCATACATTTTGCGACTTCTCTTACAAGATCGTCGATAGCAAAGGTAACCGGGCCGGAAAGATGAAAAATACCCGTTTGATTCCGTTTCACGATCTCCATACATCCGTAAGCGAGGTCATCGGCCCAGGTCGGCGCGCGAAACTGATCATTTACCAGCTTCATCGTTTCTCCTTTGGGGAGTGCATTCATCGCCCAGAGCACGAGATTGGAACGCGACAAATTATTCCCGGTTCCGTAAACGATGATCGTTCTCGCTATTGACCAGTTGGTAACAGCATCGGCCCGCAGTATGTTTTCAGCTGCTACTTTCGAATGGGCATAAACGCTCAGCGGATTTACGGCATCTGTTTCCGTGTAATTTCCGGTCGCTCCATCGAAGACAAAATCGGTGGAAAGCAGCTGGAAGTGTGCCTGGATGATCTTGGCAGCTTCCCACAAGATTAAAACTGCCTGCGCATTGATCTGAAAACATTCCTCAGGATGCTCTTCGCAGTAATCGACATTCGTGATCGCTGCCGTATGAATGACTGCTGTTGGCCGGTATTTAAAAAACACATCTCCTACCTCCATCGGAACGCTGATATCCAGCGAATGATAATTTTCCTCCGGACAATCAGGATTGCGATTTTCTCCTTTGGAAGTTGCCAGGAAAGGAATATTGTTTTTTATGCAGCGCTTAACTATTTTTTGTCCGAGCAGGCCGTTGGAGCCGGTAATCAACAATTTCATTTGGATGTTGGATTTGCTGTAATCACACATTAAAATCAATTAGAGCTCCCAGATAGAAGAACGTTTTTTTCTTTTGAGCTTGAAGTAATGCTTGTGCTCGAGGATCCATGCCATGATCAGGTAAGGGATCAGTGGTGAGCCAAGTCCGATACAGGTTGCATAAATAAATCCAAGCCTTACTTTATTGGTTTGAATACCAAGTGTACGAGCCCACCAGGAGCACACTCCGAACGAGCGCATCTCGAAGAAAAAAGCTATTTTTTGAATGGTCCTTTTCATTGCTTCAGTAAATGCAGGCCTATTTTACAATTCAGGCACTGCTTCCTGTTACAAAATTCGTTTTTTAATTCGAGAAGTCCCTGACTTTCTGCTGCCGATTTCGGTTTTAACGCTTTTTCCTTCCACTGATCGAGCAAACTGTTTTTTTCTGCCGGAAGCAGCTCGAGCAATTCGACGCCTTTTTCCCTGAAAACAGGATTGGCAGTTACTTCAGCGAGCCACCATAAAAAGGGAACGACGCTGTTGATAATGACCACATGTGCGGTTGAAATACTCATTGATCCGGAGAGCGGCTTTTGCTTTTCCCTTCCGAAATGGTAATGTGCGCGCCAGTAATCAGATGGGGTGGCTATCAGCGCATTTTCTATTCCGTTTTTCAATTCCCGGGCAGGCAATTCCCAGAAAGCTTCCGACCAGTCCATACGCTGGATAAAAGTGGCGAACTGTGCTAATCTCAAGGTCGGAAAACCCGCCGGGCGGCAACCTTTAAAATGCCAGCTGTGTTCGTTAGCAGGATGGATCGATAGGCGGGCCCGGTGATAGAACCAGTCAAATTTCAGTTTGCTCTGATAGTCGTCTTCAGCCGTCTTTTCGAGAAAGCCTCCTGCACCGAAGACAATTGCTTCTACCTGTGTTTTTTCTGCCCTGATGACACGCTCAAACGGAAGTCGGTGAGCGAGCTCTTCAAATGGAAGCTTATTGGTCTTCATTCCGAAGGAAGAAGCGATCGCATGAAAAAGAACTTTCCGCGGATCGTTGTAAAGCCGCTCACCCAGCTCTGTAAGCTCTTTCGATTTACGCTCAAGGCGCCTGAACAATGATTTTTCCACCTGGTCCCAGACTACGGGAGCCGGGCAGGAACGAATCTGATTCGCACAGGGAACGGGAGTAGCGGCGCTCGTCATCCCGATCGTTCTTTCAAAATGTGCCTGGTCAATGAATTGCTTCAGCTCAACAGTTGGAACAGGAACACCCTTAATAAATACGGGCTTGTCGTGCTCATAAACAACATGAAGCACCACGTTGCTGTAAGCATCATCGAACTGATGTCCGTGAGCGTACCAATCGGATGATTTCAGATGCATCTCAATGTTCCCGCTGTGAACGAGTCCGCCGATCTCGATCTGGCCATTGAAAAAATCAGGGCCGGAAGCGGTGTTGTAAAAACCGGTGTGCAGGATTCTTACCGGCTCGCTACCGGTTGTTTTTAAAAGATGTAAAGGAAGGCGCTTGGTGCGCCAAAGCAGGTGTAAATAGTCTTCAGTCATGATTGAAATTTGCATTCCAATTGAAGATACGACTTTTTTTTTTGGCCCGGTAAATTTGTTGATAATTCCATCCAACATCGAATAGTGCCGGTTTCAATCTCTTAACTGCAGGTTTCGATCAGTTAACTGTAGTTCCTGAAAGAAACAGCTTCAATACCTTTAGCCAACTAAAAACTATCTTATGAGAAAACTATTACTCGGATTAATCCTGGTAACGGGAACGGTTGTTCATGCACAATACAACCGCTCGCTTTTTTACCAGAATGGCGGATCTTCCGTCTACCAATCAGCAATGACCACCGAAGGCGAAAATCTTCTTGTTTTCCATTCCGGAGAATCAACGGAAGACACTCTGAAAATCTCCTGGAGCTCCATCGATCCGCTGGGTACAATTACAGCAGGAAACCAGGTTGAGCTTATCAATGCGGCTATCGGAAGCAAAACACACATTTCAGGCGTTTTCGCCGATGGAGCAACTGCTTACGTTGTAGTCTTCCTTACAGAATTATCTCCCTCAACACAGGCGATCGGCTATGTGAGAATCAACTCGGCAACAGGAGCTGTTCTAACCTCCTACTTCCCCGCAGACGGTTTTAAGGCCGGCTACTGCGAAACGATTAAAAACGGCAGCGAGCTCGTTACCTATCTCGTAAGCTCCGCAGCAGGACTGAGTCGTGTTGGCTTTGATCCGGCAACATTTTCTTCCATTGCAACGGAGGTCGTGGATGCTGCTCAAACGGCTTCCATCAATTACAATTTCCTGCGTAAGCAAAGCGAAATTGCCCTTTTCAATGGAAATGAGCACGTTTTGTATGGCAATACCACCGCAACCCTTTATAAACGAACAGGAGCTTCCAGCTATTCGGCTCTTCCGGCTGTAATTCCCGGCGGACAACTCGTCGACCTCACTTTAAACGGCAGCAACCAGCTGGTAGCGGCTACAAAAAGCGATTATTCGGTCATCGATAACAGCTTCTCCATTGTTACAAGCGGAACTTTCGGTGGTGCCGTTGCAACAAATTCCGCCAGCGAATTCGTTTTTCACGATGGTTCTTACTACCGCATGTTCAGTCAGAACGGGATGCAGGTTGCGACTATCGAAAAACTGGATGCGGCTTTTGCTCTTGTTTCCACAACCTTGCTCCGCACCGGAACGCGCTTCCGTAAAGCAATCATCCAGGCCGATGCCGTTTATCTTACGGGATCTGTTCCAAACGCAAGCTACAAACAGGTTATTGCTCCGGATGGTTCGGAAAGTGATGACTCCGCACCGCACGCATTTTTCTCGAAGAGTTCGGATTTTACTTCTATCAGTGATTTCACAGAATACGGCCAGCCATTCGAGCAGCACGATCTGAGCTTTAACCTCGGGCAGAACAATATTCTTTTCGCAGTTGCGGCGGATGGCAGGCATGCCGGAAAATTCGTTCGGAATGCCGACAAAATTTCCCTTCTTTTCTTTGCGAAAGGAATGTTTGCAGGTAAAAATCCACAGGATGAACTGGTGGGAACCACTTCGCAGCTTTTCGAATCCGATCTGCTGGTCGGGCCTTATACAACGGCAGGACATTATTCGCTGACAGAAGAATCGAAATACAACCGGGGATTCTTCGTAACTAAATCCATGATCGAAACGCATATCGACAGCCTTCAGACAGGCTCGGCAGACTATATCGCTCCACACGGAATACGCGAATGGCCTGCTCACGGCGATCCGGCAAAAGGACAGGCAGAAGATCTTGCAGGTTTCGTGGATGTTGACGGTGACGGAACTTACGAGCCTTATGACGGAGATTATCCGAAGATCTACGGCGATAAGTGTTTCCTCACGCTTGCTCACCAGGGATCGGAGCAGGAAAGTTCGGCGAACGTTGAAGTTCATACTTACTTCTATTCATTCAACTGTATTGCAGATTCGGCATACCTCAACACGATCTTCGTAAAGCAGCAGTACATTCCGCGCCTTTTTGCAGTTGACAGCTTTTACGTAGGAACCTTTGCAGATCCGGATCTCGGAGACTTAAATGATGATTACGTCGGCACAAACGTTGCGCTTGGGCTAGTCTATTCTTACAATGGTACACTGATGGACAACGGAAATGCAGGATTACCCGGATTCGGTGAAAAATCGCCCGCGCAGGGATTACTTTTTCTGAAAGGCTCCAGGGTCGCTAACGATCTACTTGATGACAACACCGGTATCGGCATATATGAATCGGTGAACGGATATGGTTTTGCAGACGGAGTAATTGACAATGAACATTACACGTTGGAATCCTCACACATGACAACCAACGGCTCGCCCACCCAGTTCTCAGATCCGCAATCGCTCGAAGAATACTTCAACGTTATCAGGGGATACCACCGTTTCGGGGATCCTCAGTATTACGATTTGCCGGCAGATCAGACCGTAGCAACTTCTTACATGTATCCGGGAGACACTGATCCGCTTCATTACGGCACGAATGGCGTTGATCCGGGAGCTGAAAACACGGAAGAAAGTGTGCTCAATCCTCCGGGTGACCGACGCATGATCGGCTCTACGGGATTGTCAGCATTAGCCGTTGGAGAAATCCTTGAATACGATTTCGCTTACATCTGTACGGCCGATTCGGATCATGTCAACACTTCCATCACGGAACCGGTTGATCTGCTTTTCACACTCGCCGGAACAATCAAAAGCGATTTCCAGGCAAATGAAGGACCGTGCGGACTGAACTTCGACTTCGGAACGATCGAAGAAAGCCTCGATGTAAAGGAAACGGCTAAAGATCCGTTTACGGTTTATCCGAATCCTACAAATGGAACCATCTCAATTAATGGCTTCGGAGACGGAAATTACCAGGTAACAGTATATGATCTGAATGGTCGCCTGCTCGAATCGAAGGAACTGAGCAAAGCCGCCAACAGCATTTCACTCGGGAATTACTCCGGATCGCTGTTCTTGGTTCACATTTCGAACGGAAAACAAACAGCTATCAAGCGCGTAGCGAAGAATTAAAAAAGAATACAAACCTGTAATGAAAGCGGTCTGGAAACAGGCCGCTTTTTTCGTGCATATGAAACAAGAAAGCTGTGTTATCGTTGTTCCGGGAACAATTCCAGTAACCCTTCTTCACTCGCTTTGCAAACGCCTCTTTCAGTGATCAATCCGGTAACAAGTCTGGCCGGAGTTACATCGAATCCGTAATTGCTGGCTTTTGTAGTTTCCGGGCAGATCAGTACTTCTTCCATTTTTCCGGATTGTCTGCTTTTTCCGATCACATATTTGACTTCGTCCTGGTTCCGTTCCTCGATCGGGATCTCTTTCAGGCCATCGTTAATGGTCCAGTCGAGCGTTGTAGAAGGAAGAGCCACATAAAATGGAATGTTATTATCGTTTGCGGCAAGCGCTTTCAGGTAAGTTCCGATCTTATTGGCAACATCTCCCTGGCGGGTCGTTCTGTCCGTTCCTACGATCACCATGTCCACCATTCCGTGCTGCATCAGGTGTCCGCCGGTATTATCGACGATCAGCGTATGAGGAACATTGTGTCGCGTGAGCTCGTAGCAGGTAAGGTTTGCTCCCTGGTTTCTCGGGCGCGTTTCATCTACCCAGACGTGGACGTTCATTCCTTTCTGAACAGCCTGGTAGATCGGAGAAGTAATCGTTCCCCATTCTATACAACCCAGCATTCCGGCGTTGCAATGCGTGAGAATATTGATAGTTTCGCCGTTCTTCTTTTCAGCAATCGCTTCCAGGATTGGCAATCCGTGAACCCCGATCATACGGCATGTTTCAATGTCTTCTTCAACGATGCCGGCTGCCGCGTCCCATGCTGTTTGCATGAAATCCTCAGCTCCGTCGAGCGCACCGCGCATTTTGTCAAGTGCCCAGAACAGGTTAACTGCCGTCGGGCGGGATGCACGAAGATCCGTAAAAGCCTGGTCGAGGAAGGTTCCGTCGAGCTGTTTTTCGACCATTTCACGAACTGCGAGGTAGATTCCGTAAGCAGCAGTTGCACCGATTAATGGAGCACCGCGAACAATCATATCTTTGATCGCAGTTTCGGCTTCGCGGTAGGTTTCCAGCTTCACAACTACCCATTCGTGGGGAAGTTTTCGCTGATCGATCACTTCTACATACTTATCTTCTGTTGTCCAGATTGTTCGGAATGCGCTCATAATTGTTTTAATTGAGGGTGAAATTACGGAAAACCGTACACATGGCTCCCGCAGATTGCGCAGATTTACGCAGAGTCTGCGAGACAATTATAGGTGGGATTTAAAAACAGTTATCGGGGCTTTGCGTCAGTTCGTTTGATTATCAAACAATTGCCTCCTGCAAAATAAACAGCATCGAAATCCATCAAATAATAATCTGCGCGATCCGCAGGAACCCATAATCTAGAGATTATTTACTTTCCGAAAGAGGCCATCCAGGATATTGTTTTCATTAAAGTTAACAAGAATCCCAAGCTTCAGTTTTGTGAGTTTGAGGTAAGTCAATACCTGTTTGTGATGAACTGGCATTAGCTTTTCAACTGATTTAATTTCAATGATCAGCTTGTCAGCAACTAATAAGTCGAGCCGATAGCTGACATCCAATTGAATTTCTTTGTAACGGATAGGTAGCGGCACCTGTTTGGAAACCGTCAATCCCATTTGAGACAATTCATAAAATAAGGCCGCTTCATAAACACTTTCCAGCAATCCGGGACCCAATTCATTGTAAACACTAAAAATCGCACCGCGCACTTTGTAAGATAACTCGTTTTCATCCATCTAATGAATTTACAAACAAGAATAATTTATCACCAGTTGATTTTCAATTAGTTTATACTTAAATTATGGATAGATCGAATTCATTGCGCAATTGATCACAAAGCTAAAGCGACGTTCTTCGCTCCTGCACAGTAAACAGCATCGAACTCCATCAAATGATAATCTGCGAAATCCGCGTGATCCGCGGGACATCAAATCTCCACTTCCGTGAAATCAGAGGCAGTTGTTTTCCAGCCAGCAATTGTTCCGGGTCTTACGAGCTGCACCGTTTGAAAGCCTGCTTCTTCAGCGGCCTGTAATTCTTCCACTATATCGCTGAGAAAAAGGATGTTCTTCGGCTCGATCAGCAGCTTGCTGCTAATGGTCCTGTAAGTGGTGATTTCTCTTTTACCGCCTGCTGTCGTATCGAAATAATGCGTGAAAAGAGGTGTAAGATCTCCTGCAATGCTGTAGCCGAACAGTAATTTCTGTGCAGCCACCGAACCTGAAGAAAACACTCCAAGCCCCACGCCTGCTTCCTGCCATTCTTGTAATTTAGGTGCCACATCGCTAAAGACATGTGCTTTCAGAATGCCATCTTTGTAGCCTTTTTCCCACAAAATGCCCTGGAGGGTTTTGAGCGGTGTGATCTTCCTGTCTTCGACGCTCCAGCGATAAAGTGTTTCCAGTAGTTGTTCATTGGAAGCAATCGTGAGACCGTCGGCGGAATGGGCAAGACTTACTGTTTCATCGAAGGCTTCGCGAACAACCGACAAATCCTGCATATTCAGCAGCTCATGGATGTTTTCCCTGAAATAGGGAAACAGCTCGTCTGCCACAAATGAAATGGAAGTTGTGGTTCCTTCGATATCCGTAAGGATAAATTGTACGGGATGCTGGCTCATGCATCAAAATTAATGATTCATCTTCAAACGTGGATGGTTTACAGGCTGAAGCATCCTGAACACGCGTGAAGATTTCATAAAAAAGGCCTCCACCTGCCGATGGAAGCCTTTTCAATTGGATCAGTACCTGTTATCTGAAGATCTGAACAAATCCGGAATACATGCCGGTTTCGTACTTTCTTCCGTTCGGATAGAGCTTGTAGAAATACACGCCTTCTGTAAGATCTCCTCCGTTCCAGTCATTTTTATAGCCTGTAGATTCGTAAACCACATTTCCCCATCGGTTGAGGATCACAAGATCAGCTTCCGGGTAGTCGTCGATATTGCGGATCTCGAACACATCATTGGTTCCGTCGCCATCCGGTGTAAACACATTCGGAATACTCAGCAGACATTCTACGTAAACGATGCGCGATTCCGTGGCATAGGCATTTCCGCAGACATCTCCCACGATCAATTGGAAAACAGTCGTGTTCTCAGGCGCTACAACAATGGTTGGCTGTCCCTGTTGCGAACCGAAATTGTAAGGTGGCTCGGCATGCCAGATATACGAATATCCCAATGGAACACCGCCTGAAGCTGTTGATGCGAATACATGTGTTTCAGATAAAGGAGCTTCGGCACAAAGCGTGTCACCGATATTGATACTTGCCGTAATCGGATCCACGTTGTGAATGATCACTGTTGGCCCGCCACATGCACCGTTATCGTTGATAATGATCTCAACGGTCTCATCTCCGTTAACAATATCGTTGTTAACAATAGCGTGGATAAAAATAGTATCGGTTAGCGCACCCGGCTGGAAAGTGATCGTATCCTCGACAAACTCATAGTCTTCACCGTTCACGGCGTCCCCCTGGATGAGTAGCGGAACCTGGTCGTTTCCGGAAGCATCTGTCCGCGAAACAACGAAGTAAGCATTTCCACAGCCTTCATAGGTATCGGAAACGTTAGCCGTAATGCTGAGTCCGTTGGAATTAAAGCTGTTGGCTTCCAGGAAAACACCGGAATCAAACACCGGGTCACCGGCATCGCCTATTGCCAGCTTGATGTGATAAGTCTGGCCGCATTCCACGGCAGCAACTGCTCTGAGAACAACTGTTCGCCCATCGTATTCGTAAACAGATCCGACATTTGTTCCTGCATAGAATATACTGTAGGCTTCCCAGTTCGGATCGGCGTCATCGCAAAACTCCGGATCGAAAAAACCGCCTGGCTCACCTGGATTGACCGTATTAATGGAAACCGGGGTGGTTGTATAAGCGGAAGGATTTGTCGGATTGGGGATCAGTGCAATGTTATCGGCTGTATAAGCCGCTCCAAAGGGATTTGGTCCTGAAAGAAAGAATCCGAAAGCATCATTTACATCTCCGCAAACGTATTCAGGGTATTCTTCCGACGCAAACACATAGCGGAAAGAGATCGTATCACCGGAAGGAACAAAGTCGAATTCGATCACGCATTCATCGAAGATCTGGTTGGCAGTAATGGATTGAAGATCCGTATCCACGCCTTCTTCAGCTGTTCCCCCGAGGGAGCTGCCAGTGCCTTCATTCGGTTGGGAAGCCAGCTGAACATCGCCTGTTCCCATGATAAAGCCGCTGGTAAGTCCAACATTTGCCGCAGGATTACTGAAAGCTCCTACACTTTCACGCACCACATTGGCAGGTCCGCCATTGTACTGGATATTGGTTACGGTAACCCCGCTTCCCAGCAATACGTTCTGTACATATTGCTCCACGGTAAGATTGTTGGTAACGGTGACCTGGCTGTAGCCTGTTGCGAGGATCACGACAAATAATAAGGAGAGAAAGTGTTTCATCATTTCTGTTAGTATAGTTCATGTCTTCCCGGAGAAAGAAGCATCACTGAACAGACGCAAAGCTGTTAAATAAAGTTGCGGTTCGAAACAAATTTCAATACCAGCTTATTACTAATTAACTCGCTTAATGGCAGTTAACCTTACGGATTTTTTTAGCTGATCAATGAGTCGGTGTAACGAAATTCCCGTAACGCTCTTCAACTTTCGATTCCGTGTAAACGGGAGTCCACCCGGTCATATCGATGAAAATGCGGATCGCTTTTACGAACGGATTTTTCTCTCCCGCATCGAACCAGTGCTTGGTGCCTTCCGGAACAGAGATCAGGTCTCCCTTTTCGCAGAGCACGTTAAAAACCTCGCCGTTTTCCAGGTGAAACCAGAACAAGCCCTGACCATCCACGAAAAAGCGGATCTCATCTTCGGAATGCGTATGCTCCGAAAGGAATTTCGCACGAATGGCTTCGTAATTCTCTGTCAGGTGATTGATCGTGATCACATCCGCTGTTTTGTAACCACCCGATTCCATGAACGGATCGAGGTCTTTCGAATAAGCTTTGAGGATCTCTTCCGGCGTTGCTGTATCCGAAAACACGACCTCGGCCTTCCACTGATCGAAAAAAACGTTGCGCTCATTCAGAAATGTGCGGATCTTCGCAGGATCTTTTTCGGTGATTTGCTTGTCGGGAATGGAGAGAATGGCCATTGGAACTGTTTTGATGATTTCTGACCGGAAAGTTACGAAAAAACACTTTTAACCACATAGGAACATAGAGACACATAGGTTTATTTTATTGCGCAGCCCATAACGAACTATAGGATTGTCATTGCTGATTCAGTGCCGAACGGTCAGTCGCTTCGTCATTCCCGAATCCGTTCTGAGCAGGTAGACACCGCTTTCAAGCTCTTTTGTAGGAATAGTCAGCGGAACGAAAGCGCCTGCACTTATGGTAGCTACTTCTTCTCCTAAAGGATTATAAAGATGAACCGTCTCCGTTCGTCCGGTAACAAATTGAGCCGATCTGTCGGCAGGATTGGGATAAAGCAAAGGTTCCTGCACAGTTGCTTCCGGTATTCCCGCAGTGGAGACCGACACAGCAGAGAGGTCATCCACCCACAGAACAGATCCGGGACTGGCATCCAGGTAGCTGCTGAGAAACACAATGTAAAGCGTATCCGGTGTTTCCGTTGATGAATAATCAAGTCCAACGGAAAGCCGCTTATACGAAGATTGGGGCTCCGAACCGTAAAATTCTCCCTGCGCAAGAATGATACGCGCATGATTGGCTGCATCCCATTTGCTCACAATGGCACGGAAAACACATTGGTCGTTGTTGACAGGAGCATATTTGTACCAGGCGGTTATCGAATCGGGGCGCTGCGTACAGGGAATGCCGTTTTTCTGAATGTTGTTGAACACATCCAGCTCTCCCAGGAACATCAGGCCGGCAATGGTGTCATTCTCCCCGTCGTTATCAGTGTCGAAAGCAAGTGTTTCAATGCGCGCTGCATAATCGCCGCTGTGCGCATCTGTGACTTTGGTTACCGGGGCAGTGCCGCTCACCAGTTCGAACACGTTTAAAGTTGCCCAATCGGCCGGATCTTCTGTTCCTGAATCGATTGTCCAGTTCTCGAGGTCCGCATTCGGGATAACCTGCGCGCCGGCCGACATACTGATTACAACAGCGCTGATCGTAAGTAATTGCTTCATCATACAAAATTGTTTTTTGAAAGGATGCAGGCTTCGCTAAAACGCTGCATGGAAATTCAAAAAAAGAAATGATGTCGTTTCATGGCAGGACAACCGCAGAAAGCAGCTGTCTCGTTCCGGGTTCTGCTGTCAGCATCCCGCTACCCTTCAGCACCTTGTTTAAATGGGAATTCACTTGAAATCCAGTCTTGGATACCACTCTTTTTCCAGTTGCCGAAGTTCGGGAACTTCCGAACAGGAATTCAACAGAGATGCTGGTGCTTCTTTCATTCGAACCTCCACGTCCTCCGTGGGATCAGGAGTCTCCTTCGCTCATCTTCAAGTGTCCTTGATGAGATTGTGTGTGTGGCCTTCGTTCGTCTTCAAGTGCCCTTCGTGAGATTGTGAGTTCCCTCCATGCATCTTTAACTGCCCTTCGTGAGATTGTGTGCCTCCTTCATACGTCTTCAAGTGCCCTTCGTGAGATTGTGAGTTCCCTCCGTGCATCTTCAACTGCCCTTAGTGGGATTGTGTCCCTCCTTCATACGTCTTCAACTGCCCTTCGTGAGATTGAATGTCTCCTCCGCGCGTCTTGAAGTGCGCTTCGTGAGATTGTGAGTTCCCTTCATGCATCTTGAAGTCTCCTTCGCGGGATTGTGAGTTCCCTTCGCGCATCTTCATGTTTTTTTGGTGAGATTGTGTGTCTCTCGATCAATTAATCCAACTAATCTGCGAAATTCGCGAGATCCGCGGGAGTCACCGAAGCTTCCACTCCACTTCCAGCAAATACTCCGTGGTTTCAAGGTGGCGCTTTGCTTCGAAGAGGTTTTTTCCCCAGGCATAGGTGCCGTGCTTGCGCATGATGAACGCGGGAATGGTCAGGCGGGCCTTTTCGGATTCCAGCAAATCACTAAATGCATTCATGTCCTGCGTGTTTTCAAAAACAGGACAATTAACAGTAGTGTCGTGGGTCAGGATCCCGGCGTAACCTTTCAGTACTTCGTAGCCTTCCAGCTTAATTGCTTCAGGTTGAACGGCCGAATGCAGCACGCTGTAAACGGAATGACTGTGGAGAATGCACTGCATCTCCGGGAACAGTTTATAAAGTGTGCAGTGAATGAGTGTTTCAGCCGAAGGACGTAAATGTTCGAATCCCGGGTTGGGGTTTCCGTTCAGGTCAACTTCCATAAAATGCCCGGCCTTGAACTGTGATTTATCCACGCCCGACGAAGAAACATAGATCGTTTCCGGGAAAGCCTCCAGCCTGAATGAGTAATTGGTCGATGTAGCCGGTGACCAGCCTTTCGCATGATAAGCCCGGATAGTTGCCGCCAGCTCTTCCTTGTGAAGTTCCAGTGTTTCCATCAAAAGCCTTTTTCGATCAGGATCTGTTGCATCTGCTGCTGCAGCGATCGGGCTTCTTCCGCCGCTTTCTCAGCAAAATCTGCTCCGTTCGAAGCATAGAGCACCGACCTGGAAGCATTCACCAGCAAGCCGCAATCGGAGTTCCAGCCGTAATTGGCTACGTCTTCCAGACTTCCGCCTTGTGCACCAACACCCGGAACCAGGAAGAAATGATTGGGAACCAGCTTGCGCACTTCGCCTATTCCTTCGGCACGTGTAGCTCCTACAACATACATCAGGTTTCCGCTGTTGCCCCATTTCGCTGATTTTTTCAGGATCTTCTTGTACAGCTCTTCGCCGTTCACATCGGTCATGAACTGGAAGTCCAGCGCTCCTTTGTTGGAGGTCAGCGCCAGCAGGATCACCCATTTGTTTTCGAACTCCTGGAACGGCGTCACGGAATCTTCACCCATATAAGGCGCAACCGTTACCGCATCGCAGTCGAGGTATTCAAAGAAGGTTTTGGCGTAGTAAGATGAAGTATTGCCGATATCTCCCCGCTTCGCATCGGCGATAACGAAAATGTTCTCCGGGATATAATCGATTGTTTTCTTCAATGATTCCCAGCCTTTCGGGCCAAGACATTCGTAAAAAGCAATATTCGGCTTGTAGGCTACACAATAGTCTTTCGTGGCATCGATGATCGCTTTGTTAAAGGCAAAAACGGGATCCTCCTCCTCCAGCAGGTGCTGCGGGATCTTCTCAAGGTCCGTGTCGAGGCCTACACATAAAAACGATTGCTTTTCTCTGATCTGAGCTACCAGTTCCTGACGATTCATGCTGCTGTTTAAAAATGAAGTGACAAAGATAAGGGTAACCAACGGTTTGTGTAACCAAGCAATGGAAGAATCTTCTCGTTATCGTATATAAAGCCAACCCCTCAATTGGGCTTTTGCCTTTAACATCTTAGCTTTTTTCAAAATTTCCTTTGCCGGGAGATCTTTGAAGTCTATAGAAGAATGACCGTCAAATGGATCATTGTCGTCAATCACGTTGAGCGATTCTGCTTTACATTCAGACACACTGACTCCTACCACTCCAGCGGATGCTAATTTTTGAAGTTCGGTATAATGCGTGTAAGCCGATTCGACATCAAACTTTTCGCCGTTGTATACTGATAAAAGGCCTTCATCCTTTGGAAAGGGTTTGAACACCATTGAACTAAAAGCCAATATCGATATCTTATCACCTTGAGTGAAAGAAGGGTGAACTTGACGGAATAGTATTTTTTCTATTGAGCTCATTATTCAAAGTCTAATGATCCTAGTAATATATTCAACTCACTCCACCCCGATTCGGTGCTAAGATTTATATCTCTCTCGATTTCCTTGCTCGAAATAGTTTCAAAAGCATGATAGTATCCTATTTTATTATTTAATTGAACATCTAATGTTACGGACCAGTTTTTCATTTCCCATTCCGCCTGAATGTTTCCATCCGGTGTAGGATATATATAGGGCAAATCTAAATTCGGATGAAAGTACTTATCAAATGACTCAGATATCCAACTTAATCCATCATCTGACGGTGAGATACCATTGCCTTCTAACCATCCATCTTTTAAAAGTGACAACTCATCTAATCTGAATTGTACATCAAGATCATCGAGCAGTGTTAATTTATCTACTTCCTCTATGGATATTAATTTCCCCGAACTATCTACTTTACCAGTTCCTTCTACAAGTATTTTGGACTTATTTTCATATTCTGAGAAGGCTTCATGCACTTCTTGTTTCTGATCTTCAGAATAAGAAAGCGTATATATCGCCCCAGAAATCGATTCTATATTAAATGTCTTCTTTGCCTTATTCATTTCAGATACAAATCCCCTGATTTTTGTATTAGCTGAAAATTCCGATTCTCCTGCCGCAGATACCAAGTTAATCCTAGTTCTTAAATCGAATTTAGCTTTATGAGGTAGATTCTGATCAAACTCAATAAATTCATCTTGTCTCAGTCCTTTGCCAAATTTTGAAAACTGTGCCATCGCACTACGAGGTATTTCATTTGAAATATCTAATCCCAATGAGGCCTTCTCTATAGTAGAAATCAGCTTATTTCCAGCATCCTTAAAAAACACAGAATTTTCCACAGGAAATAGACCATTCATTGCACAGACCAAAACAATAGTGGGAATAACACTTCCTTTTTCTATGCTTTTTAATTCGAAAGTTATACCCTGATCAAAGTTCTTGAGAACTCTTTTCCTATCAACATTTCCTTTAAGATACAAATCCTTAGCGATCAACAATGTTATGTCCTCCAATATCGAAAGCTCGGACAAAATACTCAGCGGAATACCATGATCATCAAACCTTTCCCCAACAAATCGTGGAGTAAAAAGAATATGTATCTCTTTTTCAGAACTCATAGCGCTAAGATATACTTTGTACGACATAAGTCAAACTTTGTTGCGTAATCTATTCCTTTTAATCTTGGGTTATGTGAACTGTTTATTACCAAGATAAGTTAATCAACCAATCTGTGCTGATCTGCGCCATCTCCGCAATCCGCGGGAGTGCCTAAGGAATAACAACCGATTTCACCTGCTTCGTTCTTGCCGAAAAGTAGCCAAAGCAGCCCCCGGAAAAGTTCGTTGTCGGATTGGCCGGTGTCACTCCTCCCGAATTCTGCGAAAGCGCGAAGAAATATTTGTAAACCGGCTTGTCTACACCATACATTTCCACCACGGCAGTATCACCGGTTTCCAGGTCACCTCCGAAAATAGGCTGGAGATCGTAATTTCCATCTGTGAACTGGTCATCCTGTAGAATAATCCCTTCCACGCGCTCCCCGTTGTCGTACAGGTTGAACTGGTAATAATTAGCCACACCTGCCGGGTCGAAACGAGCGGGAACAAGCGTATTGATCGTAGCCGGACCGAACGTGTAGGTCTGGACCATCAGCGTGTCTATCGGAACAACCCCGGGAATGGTGCTCGATGCCTGGTAAGAAGCACCGTTGATCGAAACGGAGATCGTATAGGTCCTCCCTGCAACTCCCGGGTAGGCAGTTGCCTGATATCTTCCCTGGCCGATAAATGCGAGTGTTTGTGCATTTCCCTGGTCGTCGGTGATCACAACAACAGCATTGTCTACTGTCGGATAAGCGACGTCTTCGTCGAAGTTCAATGTCCTGGTGATCGTTACGATGTGATCGGATTCGCCCTCTGTCACAAATCCTTCTATGACGATCTGCGGATCCTCGGAATTCAGATCAACATCTATCACTTTCGTACAGGAAGCGAAACTACCTGCCACGATCGCAAGGACCAGCAAAGAAAGGTGTTTGAATGGCTTGAACAATCTCATGAGTTACTTGAATTTAAAGTTATACGTGATCGCCGGAACCCAGCGGAACAGGGTTGTCTGAACGGCTTCGGTGATATTCGGATTGTCTTCATTCTGCCGGAAGCTGATCTGGTAAGCATTTTCCCTTCCGTATGCGTTGTAGATGGAGAAATTCCAGCTGCTCTCGAACTTTTCGGTGTTTTTACGGATCCATGTCAGCCCGAGGTCGAGACGATGGTAAGCCGGCATGCGGTAACCGTTTCTTTCGGTATAAAGGAACTGGGTTTCGCCGTTTACCATGTATTTCCCCGACGGGAATGTTACGGCATTCCCGGTGTAGAACACGAACAGCGCTGAAACAGCCAGCTTCGGAGTGATGTCGTAAATCCCCACAACGGAAATATCATGCGTTCTGTCCTGCTTGGCACGGTACCACTTTCCGTCGTTGATCCCGTCGATCTGGCGTTCCGATTTCGACAGCGTATAGCCGACCCAGCCGGTAAATCTTCCTGATTTTTTTTTCAGGATCATTTCGATTCCGTAAGCACGGCCTTTTCCGTAAAGCAATTCTCCTTCCATCAGCTCGTTCGCCTGTGTATTGGCGCCGTTGCGGTAATCGATCTGGTTCTGCATGTTTTTATAATACGTTTCTACGTTGAATTCGTAGGCGTTGTCCTTGAAATTGCGGAACCAGCCAACGGAATACTGATCGCTCACTTCGGGCTTCGTGTTCAGTGTGGAACCCAGGATCACGTCTGTAGGCGATGAAGAGGTCGAATTGGAAACCATGTGAATGTTCTGCGCATTCCTTGCATAAGCGGCCTTGAACGATGCTGTTTTACTGTAGGCATAGCTCATCGAAACACGCGGCTCGAAGTTGACATAGGTCTTCAGGTACTCGTTGTTCCTGTAAAGAATGGCTGTGTCGACAGCTCCTTCACCGGTATAGGAATACGTTTCCTGCCCGTTGCCCAGAACACTGAATCCGCTTACACGAACACCGTAGCTGATATTGATATTCTCAGTCGCGGTCCAGTCGTTGGTAATGTAAACGGCACTTTCAACCGATTTCGTAGGATTTAGCTTCTGCACGTTGATCCCGGATGTTTCATTGGCGTCGATCTGCCCAGGCGTAATGGAGTGATGAATCGCATTCAGTCCGAAACGGATCTTATTGCGCGTATTGACAAAATACTGGAACTCCTGTTTCAGGTTGAAATCGTTAATCTTCGAAGTAATGTCGAACGCCACATCTCCGCCCGAAATCGAGATCTTGTAGTCGTAAGAGCTGTAAATGAAGGAAGTATTGGAGAACAGCTTGTCGTTAATAATGTGGTTCCAGCGCAGGGTTCCCGTTGCATTTCCCCAGTTGATGCCAAAGGTTTTGCCGAATGCCAGCACGTCGCGGCCAAAATATCCTGAAATGAAGATCCGGTTATTCTGGTTGATGCGGTAATTCATTTTGGCATTCAGGTCGTAGAAATAAAGCTTGTTATTCTTGAACTGATCGGTCGCTTTCAGGAAAACGTCAACATAGGTTCGTCGCCCTGTGATCAGGAACGAAGCTTTATCTTTTACGATCGGCCCTTCAATGTTGAGCTTGGAAGAGATGAGTCCCAGTCCGCCGCTGACATTAAATTTCTTGGAGTTCCCTTCGTTCATTTTGATATCGAGCACCGAAGAAAGTCTTCCCCCGAAATTTGCCGGCTGATTTCCTTTGTAGAGCATCGCATCCTTGATCGCATCGGAGTTGAAGGTCGAAAAGAATCCCAGTAAGTGGGAAGCATTGTAAACCGGCGCTTCATCCAGCAGGATCAGGTTCTGGTCGGAGCTTCCGCCGCGAACGTAATAACCGGCGTTCCCTTCCCCGGCATTCTTCACCCCAGGAAGCAGCTGCATGGTTTTGATGATGTCTTTCTCCCCGAAAAGTACGGGGATCTTTGCCAGCTCTTTCGGATCGAGACGCTCAACGCCCATCACGGCATCTTTTACGTTGGCATCCGCTCTTCTGCTGGAAACAACGATTTTATCCAGCTCCTGGGCGGTCCCTTCTTCGCTGATCTGAAAATTCATGGTCTTACTTTCGGAAAGATCGATCGAGAGCTCTTTCGGATCGTAACCAGAGGCGGAAACAACAATGATATAAGTTCCTTTTGGAAGCGTCAGGGAGAAAAATCCGTACTCGTTGGTAGCTGCCCCAAAATCCTGGTCTTTCACAATGACCTGCGCCCCGATGATCTCTTCTCCTTTGAGCGAGTCTTTAACCGTTCCGCTTAGTGTCGCCTTTTCCTGCGACCACGACGTTACTGTTAGTAGAAGAAAAAGAACCAGGGAAGTAAAAATTCTCATATGACTTAATTGGTTTACTGCGTTAAATCCGCCGGAAAGATCGGTATTTTTTGTTAATACGCTTCATTCATGCTGCACTATAAGGTTAAACGGCCGGCCTTTGAGATAACCGGAAAACCTTATCGATTTTAATCATGCGTATGCCCGTGCAGGAACGAAGATCTATTGGAATTAGTATTTCCGTGGTATAAAATGATTGGAGAAGCTGACTACCGGGACCGAACAACCAAATTTGCTGGCGTGTTTTAATCTGCCGGGAACTTTTAGAGGAAAGATCAGTTTAAATTCGCGTTTTTACGAATTTGCGAATTCGTAATATTACGAAGAAGCCCGAAAATAGTAAGGCGCGGGATCTATCCCACGCCTTACTACAAACATTTTCCTATATTATTGATTCAAATCGCTCTTAAACAACTCCTTCGCCCTTCATTTTTTCAGCATTTTCCGCCATTTTAAGCGAGTCGATCATTTCCTGGATATCGCCGTTCAAAAATGCACCGAGATTGTACATTGTTTTGTTGATGCGATGATCCGTGATCCGGCCCTGCGGATAATTGTAGGTCCTGATCTTCGCGGAACGGTCACCCGTAGATACGAGCGTTTTTCGCTGAGCCGCACGTTTTTCATGTACGCGGTCGAGCTCTGCCTGGTACAACCGGGAACGAAGCACCGAGATCGCCTGCGCCAGGTTTTTGTGCTGTGAACGGCCATCCTGGCACTCTACAACAACTCCCGTAGGAATGTGCGTTAAACGGATCGCCGATTCGGTTTTATTAATGTGCTGTCCACCTGCACCGGAAGCCCGGAAAGTATCCTTTCTCACATCATTCATGTCGAGCTCGAAATCGACTTCTTCTGCTTCCGGCAGAACGGCAACTGTGATGGCCGAAGTATGAACACGACCCTGGGATTCTGTTTCCGGAACGCGCTGAACACGGTGAACTCCCGATTCGAATTTCAGCATTCCGTAAATGCCGGCACCTTCGATGCTCATGGAAATTTCCTTGTATCCTTTCACCGTTCCTTCCGAAGAGTTAATGATTTCGTATTTCCAGCCAACTTCTTTGAAGAACATGGTGTACATACGGAAAATGTCTTCCACGAAAATACAGGCTTCGTCTCCGCCTGTTCCGGCACGAAGCTCGACGATCGCATTTTTATCGTCTTCCGGATCTTTCGGGATCAGCAGCATTTTAATCGCTTCCTCCATTTCCGGGCGCTGCTGGGTCAGCTCATCGATCTCCATTTTCGCCATGTCCCGCATTTCCGGATCCGTTTCCGATTCCAGCAGATCATTGGCGCTTTTCAGATTATCGAGCACGTTCTTGTAATTCTTGTAGGCTGTATCGATCTCTTCCAGGTCGCGGTATTCCTTATTCAGCTTGATGTAGCGCTCCATATCCGAAATGATCTCGGGGTCGGTGATCATTTTACCTACCTCGATGAAACGGAAATGAATGGCTTCCAGCTTATTTAATAATTCTTCCATAATTTTTTATTCGTAAACGAATTCTCCCGCTTCGGAGCGAACTGTTACCTTTTTCCCGGCATAGGATTCAACACGCCCGATGATCTGCGCATCAATTCCAAACGATTCTGAAATGGCAATAATGTCCCGGGCCAGTTCAGGGGAAACGTAAATTTCCATCCGGTGCCCCATGTTGAATACTTTATACATTTCTTTCCAGTCGGTTCCGGATTCTTCCTGTATCATTCTGAAAAGCGGCGGAATCGGGAACAGCTTGTCCTTGATCACATGAACATCGTCTACAAAATGAAGCACTTTGGTCTGAGCACCGCCCGAGCAGTGAACCATTCCATGAATTTCCGAACGGTGAAGGTCCAGGATCTTTTTAATCACCGGAGCATACGTTCTCGTTGGTGAAAGTACGAGCTGACCAGCATCTACAGGAACTCCTTCCACTTTTTGGGTCAGTGTTTTCGACCCTGAATATACAAGATCAGAAGGGACAGCAGGATCGAAGCTTTCAGGATATTTCGCTGCCAGCTCTTTGCTGAATACGTCGTGACGTGCAGATGTAAGTCCGTTGGATCCCATTCCGCCGTTGTAGGAAGTTTCATAAGTCGCCTGGCCTGAAGATGATAAGCCAACAATGACGTCTCCGCCCTGTATCGTATGATTAGAGATCACTTCCGAGCGCTTCATGCGGCAAACAACCGTAGAGTCAACGATGATCGTACGAACAAGATCGCCCACGTCTGCTGTTTCGCCACCGGTAGAATAAATACCGATTCCCTGCCCGCGCAAAGTGGTCAGCAATTCTTCCGTCCCGTTAATAATAGCCGCGATCACTTCGCCTGTAACCAGGTTCTTGTTTCTTCCTATCGTAGATGAGAGCAAAATATTTTCCGTTGCTCCCACGCAGAGCAAATCGTCGATGTTCATGATCAGGGCATCCTGTGCGATCCCCTTCCATACGGAAACATCACCGGTTTCTTTCCAGTACATATAAGCCAGGGAAGATTTCGTTCCCGCGCCGTCAGCGTGCATCACAATGCAGTAATCCTCATCACCGGTAAGGTAATCAGGAACAATTTTACAGAATGCTTTCGGAAAAAGTCCCTTGTCTACGGATTTAATAGCGTTGTGAACTTCTTCTTTTCCAGCGGAAACCCCTCTGAGGTTATAACGTGTATCGGACATAGTTGTAAATTGAATCTGCCTTCCGTCAGGCAGGAGCGCAAAGGTACTAAAATCAACCGATGCTGAAAATGGCAAACGAAAAAAGGACCCCGCCACAGCGGGATCCTTTCAGTATAATGAGGCCTTCCTTATTTGTTAGATGGAGGAAGCGGAATTCTGAACTTCATGTAGTCCGGATTTGCAGGAGGCGCTGTAGCCGGATCGAAATCAAGGCTGATCACACGTCCTTCCGTACGACGATTGTACTGGTGAAGCAATTCGAACGTTTTCTTATCCTTCGTTTTAAAACCATTGATGTAAGCTTCTGTCAGTCGGATCGTTTCAACGCCAGCCATGTCAGCAGGTTCTGTTTCCATGTACTTACCGTCTTTTTTGTAGATCGTACGTGGTTCGTTCTCACCTTTTCCTACAGGTACAATACGACGCGGGTCAATTCCTTTTTCTTCTACAAGGTATTTGTAGCAGGCTTTAGCACGGTTATCGGAAAGCGCCTGGTTGTAGATGTTACCTCCTCGTGAATCCGTGTGTGAGCTAAGCTCAAGTACCATGTTCGGGTATTCTGTCAACAGGTTGTAAACGAATAACAGGGAATCTTTTGAATTGATAGTCGAGTCAACAAGCAGGTCCCATTTTGCCAGCGGGTAACGTACTTCCGGCAAACGGATAGGTTTCTTGCGAAGCAGGTACATATCGACAACGAAATCCTGGTCGTAGTTCAATCCGATAGTTGAAACCGAAGCTCCTTTTGTATCGGGATGGTATTCGTTACCGTCTTTGGTAATGGTGATCTTGTAAGTTGAGTTCTCTTTGATGTAACGGTCAGCATTCGGTTTTTTCTCCCAGAATACAGTTCCTTTTTCATCTGTGATACCTTCCCATGTGTCAGCCGTAGTGGAACCTTCTGTTGTTCCTGTAACTTTCACTTTCACCCCAGCGATCTTTTTGCTTTTCTCTGTAAGGTTCGAAACGATCACTTTCAGTGTAAACAAGTTCGGCGGCAATTCGTATTTGTAGATGTCCGGTTTGAACACATCGCCTTTTGTATCTTTTCCTTTACGCTCCGAAGTGAAGTAACCATCGCGGTCAGTATGCTCAACCAATGCGTAGTCGTTGTTGTCGGAGTTGATAGGAGCACCAACGTTTGTAGGATTCTCCCATTTGTTGTCTGTACCTACTTTCGCAGCTCTGAAGATATCCAATCCTCCCATGCCCGGTAAACCGTTGGAAGCATAGTAAAGATCTCCGTTCATTGCAAGTGTAGGGAAAAGCTCGTCTCCCGGTGTGTTGATCTCAGGCCCCATGTTAACAGGAGTTGACCAGGCAGATGTTTTTCTGTCGTAAGTAGTCGACCAAAGGTCACGGCCACCAAGTGATCCCGGACCGTCGTAATCGGATGCAAAGATCAGGAATCGTCCATCTTCGCTTGCGCAAGGGTGACCAACTGAAACCGTATCGTTTGCTTTCAGATTTAATTTTACCGGAGTATCCCATCCTGAACCTTTTGCTTCTGACATCCAGATCTCACAACCCAGGTTTTGTTTCTTAACGTTCGGGCAGCGTGTGAAGAACATCGTTTTCGCACGTCCGTCGATGCAGATCGTTCCTTCGTTGTCTTCTGTATTCAGACCGTCAGCTTCAATAAGCTTTGGTGGCGACCAGTTTCCTTTAGCATCGAGCTCGGAAGTATAGATATCCATGTAAGGCTCACAGGTACGCGGATCCGTGTCTGTTCCTGTTCCACCCGGACGTGATGAGCTGAACGCCATCAATTTTCCTTTTTTGTCCACGAACATCGGAGCCATTTCGAAGCCTTCCTTGTTCAGTGCAGCTACGTTGGTAACGATGTGACGTGTTTTATTCTCTTTGAAATCCTCGTGGATCGCACAGGAAGCAAGACCAGCATCACCTTTCGGGTCGTTAGGAACAAGTGCTTTGTAAAGACTGTAGTTCTCAGCGGCTTTTTTAAAATCTCCCGCTATGCGAAGTACTTCACCATTCTGATAATAAACGATAGGATCTGTTTCCTGGTATCTCAGAAGGATTGCTCTGTCGTACCATTCGTTGGCTGCCTTAACATTTTCCGTCAATCGATAGGATTCTGCAGTCTTGAAAGCCATGTCAGCTTTTGCAGCAAGTGCCGATTTACTCTTACGGGCGATCTTGGTATAGGCAAGAGCACATTTACTGGCTGCCTCACAATAACTCTCGTTAGCAAATTTTTCGTTGGCCTCTTTGATGTATTTCGACTGAGCTGATAGCGTAGCTGTCAAACCAACAAAGGCTAAGATAAGAAGGGTTTTAACATTCATAGCAAGGTGCAATCTTTTTGTTAAATGAACCCCGAAAAAACTAAAAAATTTTTACATAGACAAATCCTACGCGAATTTTTTTAATTATACAGGGCGTTGCCGAAAGTAATTATAAAAATTTGAATCCGGGATGCAAGAAGACAAAAAATTACTTTTCTGGTAATAAACGTCTTAATCTAAACAAGCTTTGTGTCTGTATAAGCTTCCCATTTTCGAAGAATTTCCTGGAATCCTTCGGGCAGCTCGGAGTCGAACTGCATACGCTCTCCTGTCTCCGGATGCTGGAAACCAAGTGTTTTCGCATGGAGCGCCTGCCCCGGAATAAGGTCGAAACAATTCTGTATAAACTGCTTGTAAGGGCCGCTGGTGGTGCCGCGCTGAATACTGTCGCCGCCATACTCCAGGTCGTGAAAGAGCGGGTGCCCGATCCACTTCAAATGGGTGCGAATCTGATGTGTACGGCCGGTTTCGAGCTTACATTCGATGAGTGTTACGAGGCCAAAGCTCTTCAGAACTTTCACATGTGTAACGGCATGTTTTCCATGCTCGCCATCCGGAAAAATGGTCATCACTTTCCTGTTTTGAAGCGATCTGCCGATGTGTCCTTCAATGCGGATATCTTCTTTCAGATCGCCCCATACAAGCGCATGATAACGCCTTTCGGTGGTTCGGTCGTAGAACTGCTTCGCCAGCTTGGTGAGCGCATCTTCTGTTTTGGCAACGACCATAATTCCCGTCGTATGCTTATCGAGCCGGTGAACCAACCCGGGACGGCCGAAATAGTCCTGGATGCGGTGCGGAAGGTTGTTGAAATGGAACACAAGCGCATTCACCATGGTTCCGGTGTAATTGCCGTAACCGGGATGAACAACCATATTCGCCGGCTTGTTAACAAGGATGAGCTGGTCGTCCTCGTAAATAATGTCGATCGGAATATCCTGTGGAATGAGCTCGATCTCACGAACGGGATATGGAAGCACCACGGATACTTCATCCCGCGGCTTGATCCGGTAATTGGGTTTGACAGCACTTCCGTTTACGAGGATATTTCCATTCTTTGCGGCAACCTGGATCTTGTTCCTGGATGTTCCCGGTAAGCGGTCAAGTAAGAATTTATCTATGCGTAAGAGCTCCTGCCCGGGATCCGATACAAAGCGATAATGCTCATACAGTTCCTCCTCTTCGTTTTCAAGCTCCTGATTTTCTGTGCTCATTAATAACGTACAACCTTTTTCACCTGGCGAACGGCGCCGGTTAATTCCACAAAGTAAATTCCCGCAGGAACGTTCGTCAGATCCATTTGCAGCTGCTGCGAACCTTTTTCAAGCATGCTGACGGTTCTTCCCTGCGCATCGCGGCAAACGGCACCCGGGAATTCCGCTTCATTTCTCCATTCGATGGAAAGATTTCCGGTTGTCGGGTTCGGATATACCTGCCATGGCAAAGCGGCTTCAACAGCATCAACTGCCAGGTCGAAGTTCAGCTCCGTAGAGAAAACCGGACGCATAAGCATACTTCCTTCGTAAGTTGAATTCGTCCAGGTAAGGCCGCCGTTCAGGGAATAAAATATTTTGTCGGCATTCGGATTGTTCATATCCAGCCCGATATTCAGACGATCTGCATCAATCTGTCTCCAGCCCACATAAAATGTCTGCGGAACCGCCAATCGCATGGTATCTTTCAGGTAATAGGTCGTGAACTGACCAATTCCGTCTTCGTAAACCGGTGTTCTCGTGTTGGTAAACTCATCGGTATAGAGCACTGATCCCGGAACACCGTTATTATCGGCCCACACTGTCAGCAGGAATAGTTTGTTGTGAACGTCATTCACCGATGGAACAAAGCACATACGAACGGCCAGCAGCGAATCTGCTTCGTAAGCGGTGAACTTGTAAGCCATTCTTGCCTGGACACCGGTTACACCGTAAGCTTTTTCAGCAGAACCGTCATCGTAAGCGTAGTAATCGCTGAAAACCTGTTGCGCGTAGCAGGTATCGTTCTGATTGAATGTCGGCTCCTGTATCGTGGCGATTCCTTTGATATCGAAGGTTACTTCATCACCTGGAAGGGTTTCATCGAAATGGTAACCAGTGGAGAAATTGTGATAGCTGCTCACGGTTGTCATCGCAAGGTAGTTCTCATTTCCACTGTTTCCGGTGATGATAGGATCCGCCATGGTAAACGAGCCTTCTACCGCGCCCGCATGTCTCACCGTAACCGTTGATACCGCCGGGTTTTTATCCACGGGATTCGTATTTCGCACCACTACATGCGTTGCATCGTTCATTTTTCCGGCAAAATTGTTCTTCCAGTGATCCCATGGAACGGAAGTGTAATCCTTGATCAGGGATCCCACAGGATAGGACCACGCAAAATCCTCGTAAATGGAATCCTGGTAACCGGACGCTTCCCTCAGGTACACATAATCGATGTGAAAATGATCGAGCGACCCGGAAAGTCCGCCGTAGTTTTTAAAACGGAACTGGAAGCCATCTACCAGGTAGATGTTCTGTTTCACAGGAAGATGAACGACCCTGAATTCGGCATTCGGTCCGCCCCGCATGCTCCATACCCGGTTCCACTGCATAAGAGCGGGATCGAAGAACTCCAGCACCAGTGAATCATTGGTTTCGGGAACATCGCCAAAACCTTCCGGCTGAGCAAGAAAGCTCATGTAAAGTGAGTCGATGGCAGCAAATCCTGAAAGATCGAGCGGCTTAGAAGTAAGAAAATCGGCCACTCCAGAAGTTGTTGATCCGAAAGCATAAGGATAGCCGGTTTCATCGAGTCCGTCGAACGTAACAACGCCCAGCGACCAAGGATTTACAGCAAATGTGTAGTTGTGATAAGCATAACTGTCGAGCCACAAAGCATTCGGATCGTTGATCGCCACATGAAAGATGCGCGCGGAATCCTGCAGCAGATCGGGCGTATTTACCCAGATCGTGTCGGGATCGTTCACAAAACCGATCGTATCTATGATGATGTAAGGCGGATAAGCATAAGTGGTCGTATAGATCACCGGGAACTGCGCAAAGTTCGCTTTCTTGATCTGAACGGGCACAAAATGCGTCGTGTCTGTTTCCGATGTTGCGAAATCGACCGTTTTCCGGTAAGTGATCTCCGAAGTAAGCACCGTATTTACCGGCAAAGGATTATCAGAGAGATCGGTGAGCTTGTAGAACAATTCCTCGGTCACATTCGGATCGGTGATATTCGCATTGTACTGCTGAAATCTGGAAAGCGAGAAATCATCGAAAAACGGAAGTCCGAGTGTATCGCTGATGTAATGAAAAGTACTGTCGACAGGACTTGTGGACTTCAGTGCGGGACTTTTTGCTTCCCCAAGATTCATGCGGGTGATCGGACCGGTGGATTCCTGTCCAATGACTGTATTAACGAGCAGTACTGCCGTTAGGATCGTAACGAGTTTCTTCATAATTCCGGTTTAAGCCATCATTAAGGCTTCCTTGCGGTAATGGTAATGGTCGATCCTGAAGAATACATTCCTCCTTCAATGAATTCCGGGCTTTGGGATTCCACAATTGCGGAAGTCGAATCCTGGGCATTCATACAACCGTCACATCCGATAAGCACCAAATTCAATGACGTACCGCTTAAACGTCCGCGCGCCTCAGATATTGTTGAGCCGACCAAATTCATGGACGCAACAGGCTGACCTCCTTCATTCCTGCCGACAACAATCGTGATCACGGAACCGATAGGAATGCGTTGTCCTTCGTGGATCTCCTGTCCTCTGAAAAGCTGCTTGAGCACAGCTCCGTTAGCCTCATTGGTCTGCTTGAACTCGATGCGGTATTTCAATCCGCGGTTTTTGAGAACGCTTTCGGCAAAACGCTGGGATTTATCGATCAGGCTCGGCATTTCGATCATTCTGGTTCTTTTCGAAACCTGCACGCGGATGATACGGCCTTCTTTCACATACACATCGGATTTCGCCGTTGGTGCCGGATCCTGTGCCAGAATGGTTCCCGGTGCCAGCTCCGGCTTGTAAACGGAATCCAGCAGCTCGAGCTTCAGATCCTGCTCTTCCAGCAATACACGCGCCTGGTCAGCTTTTTTACCTACCAGGTTCGGCACTTCAATGCGCTGACCGTGATTGGTATAGCTATCCAGGTACAGAACCGTTCCTCCGACTATCGCTATGTAAGTCAGGAAAATAAATCCTGTGTGCTTCAGAAAGTGTTTGCTCCAAATGAAGCTTCGTAATTTGCTCAGAAATTCCATTGTATCCGCATGAGAAAGCAAATATAGAAAGAATGTCTCTGAATGCGAATGCCAACAGGCGAACCTTTCAACAATCAGGCATGAAAACTTTTCGCTGAAATAAGCTGAATTCAGGTGCGTGAGCTTTAATTTCGCAGAAAAGAACAGCAGGTATGAAAACAGTGGGATTATTTTGTGGAGGATATTCATCCGAGTTTGACATTTCCATGAAGAGCGCTCAAACGATCGTGGACCATTTTCCAAAGGCTTACAACATCGTAAAGATCGAAGTAACACGTGAACACTGGTTTGCTCACACTGCTGCCGGCAAGGTTCCTTTCGACCGGGAAGCTTTCACGTTTTCGGAGGACGGAAAAACAATAAAGATCGACATCGGCCTGATCTACATTCACGGAAATCCCGGGGAGAACGGAAAGATCCAGGCTTACCTCGACATGAAGGGAATTCCCTATGTTAATTCGGGCGCACTGGCTTCAGAGCTTTCTTTCGACAAATGGTACTGCAACCAGTTCCTGAACAATTTTGGAATTAAAGTGGCGAAATCTGTTTTTCTCACCGACAGAAGTTCCGCAAACGAGGCTCAGATCATCAGCGATCTCGGTTTGCCGTGCTTCGTAAAGCCATCCGATTCGGGATCCAGCTTCGGAATTTCCCGCGTAAACAGTGCCGAGGATCTCGGAAGTGCGCTGGATAAAGCCTTTGCGGAAGGCGGAACTGTAGTGGTAGAATCATTTTTGGATGGAACTGAAGTCACCTGCGGCGTTTACCGGAGAAAAAGCGGACTTCATGCGCTGCCTTTAACGGAAATCGCTTCGGAAAATGAATTCTTCGATTACGAAGCCAAATACCTCGGGCAATCGCAGGAAATAACCCCGGCTAGAATTCCCGACGACATCCGCGACAAAGTGTGGGCAACCGCAAAAAAATGCTACGAATTGCTGCAGCTTCATTCTATCGCACGGATCGATTTCATGCTGGTAGATGACGAGCCGGTAGTCATCGAAGTGAATACAACTCCCGGTTTTTCAGCCGCGAGCCTTGTTCCCCAGATGCTGGCGGAAGATAAGATCTCTATTCATGATTTCTGGGAAGAGATCTTCGAGGTGGAAGCATCCAGGATATAACTTCCACTGTCTGCAAATTAGGGGAACCATCCTAATTATGCGTTGGTTTTGACGGAAAATGAGGGTTATTGATGGATTTTGACGGAGATGGCGGTTATTTGCGGTTTGTGTTTTCCATTTTGCACCCTCGCGGAAACGCCCTGTTTAAGCAGTGGTTAAGCAATGGCTCAGCAGTTGCTCAGCAATAGCACACCTGAAAACAAGCTGTAGCGCCCGATTTTACTGAGGATCCGGATTTACTGCATCCCACTTTCATCGTGTATCTTACGTTCAGGTACCCAAAAGCAAAACCGTAAAATTCCGCAAAAAGCATTCAAAACAGGTCAAAAGCGGTTAAAACCATTCATTATTTTGGAAATCTTAGGTGTTTAGAAGAACAGGTATTTCGGCTGCAGGTTCAGAGATGTCTCCTGCTAATCAAACCTTTATAAATAAAAAAGACGCCGAAGCGCCTGAAAAATAGAAAAGGGTACTTTCCAACGAGTACCCTTTTCTAAACCTAAAACCCAATTTACCAAACCTCAGAGGAAACTCTGTTGTCTTCCCTTAAGACGCAGGAATATTTGAAGGGTTGGAAAAATAATTGAAAATTAATCGAGACACGCGCAAGGCCCGTCAAAATACCACTTCACGCCGGGCATTTTCGCGCGCCATTTATCCTGGAAAGCCTTGTTGAAAAGGATTCCGCGGAGGTCGACGGTTTTTAAAGCCGTTAGTTTCGAAAGCTCTTCCGGAAGTCCGACAATGGGGTTATCCCATAAATCGAGGTATTTCAGCTCCTGGAAATAACCGATGCAGGGAGGAATGGTCGTCATAAGATTTCTGCTCAGGATCAGCTTCCGGAGCCCTGTCATCTGGCAAAGTCCGGTGGGGAATGTAGCGAGCTTGTTCCTCGACATGTCAAGTGTTTCCAGGTCTTTAAGCTGGCCGAATTCCAGCGGAACGACCGTTAGCTTATTCCTGCTCAGATCCAGGTACTGAAGCTTTGTGAATTCAAAGAGCTCTGCGGGCAGCTCTTCCCATTTCTGTTTGGAAGCATCCAGCCGGAAAACGGAATCGCGCGGAGCTGACAGGGCTTCTTCCCACGACCAGACGCGCAGTGAATCCTGTGCGCTGAGCTGCAGGCTAAACCCGATCAGCAAGAATAGTACGAGCTTCTTTTTCATCTTTTCCGAGTTGTTCTTTTAACGCTTCAATAGAACCGAATTGCTGCTCGCCTCTCAATCTGCTGTGAAATGAAACCGTTAAGGTCTCACCGTAAATATCTTCCGAAAAATCGAATATAAATACTTCGACAAAGATTTTTTCGGTCTGCTGAACAGTTGGCTTCTTCCCAATGTTCATTACTCCGTTCAACGTGCGGCCGTTCAGATCGACATTAACGGCATACACACCAATAGCAGGCAGCATTTTCGTTGCCTGGTCCATTTCTATATTCGCCGTCGGGAAACCAATTGTGCGGCCCAGCTTATTGCCATGGACGACTGTTCCGGACAAGCGGTAAGGTGCTCCCAAATAGTGTTCGGCCGTTTTCATATCTCCTTCGGAAAGGGCTTTCCTGATCTTCGTTGAACTAATCGCTGTTCCGTTCAGATCTACTGCTTTTATTTCTTCCACTGTAAAGTCGTAAAGTGCTCCCAGGTCGACCAGGTGCTGAAAATTCCCTTCGCGGTTTTTCCCGAAGTGATGATCGTGGCCTACCAGCATGTGCTTCACTCCTATCTGGCCTACAAGTACATCACGCACAAATTCAACTGCGGTTAAGCGGGAGAACTTCGAAGTGAACGGATACAAAATAACGGTGTCGAGGCCAAGCTTTTCGAGCTTCGCCAGCTTTTCGTCGACCGTATCGATCAAACGCACGGTATGACTATCCGGGTACAGGACCATCCGCGGATGAGGATGAAATGTAAGCAGAACAGATTCTCTTCCCTGTTCTTTTGCTTCGGCAACCATTGAGCGAATGATCTGCTGGTGTCCGAGATGAACTCCGTCATACGTTCCCAACGTTACGATCGGCTCATTGAAGCTCACTTCCGGACTTAACTCATGTAGTACACGCATACCGCAAATGTACATCAAACTTATAAAAAAAGGCTGCCTCCGAAAAGACAACCTTTTTTTAAACCAATGAAAAAAATCACCTTACCAGCTCCACAAAACCCTGTCCTGTAATGGTGGTTTGATCTTTACCAGTGACGCTGTATTTGAAAAAGTAAACTCCTTCGCTTGCTTCGCTTCCTTTAAATGTTCCGTCCCATTTCTGGGTGAAGTCATTGAGCTCGATCACAAAGTTTCCCCAGCGATTCACAACAACCACATTGATACTGATTCCATTTTCCACGTCGAGGAAGAAATAATCGTTCGTATTATCTCCATCGGGCGTGAACACGTTCGGAACATGGACCACAGCCGGCTCGTAAGGAAAAATAATGACCGGCAGCTCCGATTCGTCGGAACAGATCCCGTTAGAAGCTGTTAGTGTAACGATATAAGATCCCGGTTCCGAAAAGGTCGAAGCAATAAGAGCATCTATGTCTGTCGAATTGCCGTTCAGACCATTGCCAAAATCCCAGGTATAGGTTGTGGCATTGGTACTTTCGTTCCCGAATGTCACATGCAAGCCGGGATAGCCGGAAAGCTCATCATCCGATGTGAGATCCGACTGGGGAACAGGAACCACATTTACGGTAACCTGGTCGGTGTTCTGACAGCCGTTGGCGTCCGTTCCGGTGA
>Ga0247810_10000506_pt1 | contig 40111 bp, 38 predicted proteins | sample UWRJL119311C1_FD_179918 | JGI IMG/M metagenome (GOLD analysis project Ga0247810, IMG submission 179918) | Plant litter microbial communities from Arlington Agricultural Research Station in Wisconsin, United States - UWRJ-L119-311C-1 | ecosystem: Environmental > Terrestrial > Plant litter >...
TGGAAATAGACGAGTTAATAACAATACAGATTGTTATTGCTTGCGGGGGAAATCCAAATCTCCTTATTAAAGGACCTTAGGTTTCGAACACCCCTAATTTGCAATCCGTCTTAAGTAAGCAACCGGCGTCTTCCCTGTATAACCTTTAAAATCTTTCAAAAAGTGGTTCGAATCATAATACCCATTTGATAATGCTATGCGCATCAGATCAATATTTTCACTTCCAACTAATTCAAGATAGGCATGAATAAAGCGTTGCAGTTGGATATACTCTTTGGGCAATATTCCAATATGTTGAATAAAACTTCGCTCTAGCCATTTGTAGTTTACGCCAATATCATTGGTCACATTGCGTACGGTACTATTCCCTTTTATTTTATGGATATAATCCAATGTTTGATGTAAGATTTCAGGCTTACAGGTATTTTTAGAAGATTGTTGAACATGCTTTTCAATAAATGCTATCTTTTCGTCAATGTTACTGCAGTCGAAAAAGCTGGTGATACTGAAGTTGTTGTTCTTGGCAATATGCTCAAATGGACTAACGGGGTATTGTCTGAAATGTTGAGCATTTAACCCAAATAACTGATAGAAAGCACCTGGATGGAAGCGGACAATGAAAATTTGCTCTGTATGGCTATTGTATTTCACGTGTACATTTTTGATCGAGCCAGCACTTGCCCATGCCGCTTTAATTTCGAGGTCCTTACCTTCCGCTGTCACAGTTACGGTGTCTTTACGACTTTGTAAAAATACAAGTACGGGAAAGCCATCATTAAAAATTAGATGTGTATTGTCTCTTGGGTCTTTAGCAAAAACATAAAATCCCTCGATAATAGATTCGACGGCACTTGGAGGACTAACTTTATATCCATCAGCATTAAATTCCCCTAATTGTATCTTCTTCAGATAATTTATCGGCATGTTGCAAATTTACGGAAAATGTTAAATACCAGTGTGTAATGTAATGTCTAATATTTACTATGCGCACTGTTTAAATAGGGGTAACTTTGCATAAGCCTAACGGAATTAATTTATGGTTATAAAAACGGAAGAAGAACTACAAGGGATGCAGCGTGTGAGTGAGGCTGTTGCGTTAACCTTAAAAAAGATGAAAGCCTATACCCAGATTGGCATGTCCACAAAAGAGATAGATCAGTATGGGCGACAACAATTAGAGGAGCTTGGTGCAAAGTCTGCCCCTTTTGAAACCTATAATTTTCCTGGTTATAGCTGTATTAGCGTCAACAATGTGTTTGCGCACGGTGTTCCATCAGAAAAAGTCGTTCTTAAAAATGGAGATATCATCAATATTGATGTGTCTGCAGAGTTAGGAGGATTTTGGTCTGACAATGGATGTTCATTTATAGTAGGAGAAGATCTTCAGGGAGTGCAGCACTTAATAGATACCTCGCAAGAAATATTACTTGAAGCAATTGCGCAGATTAGTGGGGGAGTGAGGATTACCGATATTGGAAAACTGATGGAAACCAAAGCACAAAAAGCTGGATATACGGTAATCCGAGATTTGGGAGGGCATGGGGTTGGAAGGAGTTTACATGAAGAACCTGATGCCATCATGAACTATTACGATCGTTTTGATAAGAGGAGATTTAGAAAGGATTCTGTAGTGGCTATAGAAACATTTATCTCTACCAAATCTAAATTCATTGAAACGCTTCCAGATGGTTGGTCTTTTGTGGGCAACAAGGGAGGCTTTGTAGCACAGCATGAACACACGATCTTGGTAACTGCTGATCAGCCTATAGTTTTGACTGCAGCAAATGGGATTAAATAGGCTTGGGATTGAAGCTAGATTGATAGCCGTAGATTAAGGGAGTGAGTGTATAAAACTTTTTCGTTACCAGTGGGTTATGTGTTTCGTCCTTTTTGAACACTTTGTCTTCCTGACGAAGGAAGGATCTATCAGGAAGAAACCATTAAGTAGATGCTTCACTACGCATGACAAAGTTTATTAATGGAAAAGGTAGCTATGTAATAAAAGTACTATAGCTTAATCTGTGCATCTGTGGCAAAATTAAGCGCCTTGTCCTTGGCGTCTCTTTGTGGTAATTATCGTTTGTCATCCAGACGAAGGAAGGATCTAAAAAAAGAATTTGTAAATCAACACAGAATCTGTGGCTATGAATTAGGCGCTTAAACAGGTAGATGAATTCAACTCCCTCCCATCTGGGGAGGGTTGGGTGGGGCAAGGAAGTGAATGTAGGGCATAACAATACTTCCAAAGATCCTTCCTAATCAGCAACTAAAAATCTAAACTAAAACTAGTAATCCATTAAATAAATAATCAGCTTTGCCATGTCTAATTATCGATAAATAACATGGAATTAAACTCAAAGTATTGGGAGATCATAAAAACGGCCTATAAAGGTTTCAATGAAAGAAAAATAGATGATGTCTTTGCAGTAATGCATCCCGATGTGCATTGGCCCAAAGCATTTGAAGGCGGTTACCTAATCGGGTTTGATGCTGTCCGTGATTACTGGACTAGGCAGTGGAGCGAAATTAACCCCATAGTTGAACCCGTTAATATTAACGAACTATCCAACGGTAAAATCGAAGTAGAAATCAATCAGCTGGTAAAGGACTTAAATGGAATTGTGCTATTTGATGGAAAGGTAAAGCACATCTATAACATTGAAAATAACTTAATTGTAAGTATGGATGTAGAAATGGATTAAACCCACAAAAACAATCCATTAATTAAATAACTTCCTAAATGCCAAAGGCGATATCTTGGTTTTTGCCTTAAATAGCTTATTAAAAGATTGGGGATGTCCAAATCCTAGTTCATAAGCAACTTCACTTACCGATAAAGTAGTAGCCGATAGTTTTTCTTTCGCCTTGTCTATAATCTTTTGGTGGATCAGGTATTGGGTATTCTGCCCGGTAAGCGCCCTTAACATATCACTCAGATAACTTGGTGAGATATGTAGCTTTTCTGAAAGATATTGCACCGTTGGGATGCCATGGTCAAAAGACTTATCACTCCTGAAATACTCATCTAAAATATCTTCTAGCTTTTGTAAAAGATCGTTGTTTACCGCTTTCCTTGTAATAAATTGGCGCTTATAGAAGCGATTGGCATAATTGAGTAAAAGCTCAATTTGAGAGATGATCACATCCTGACTAAAATCATCTATCCTGCTATTTAACTCTTCTTCGATAATCTTAAAAATAGAAATAATGGTTGCCTTCTCTTTGTCCGACAGGTGTAATGCTTCATTTGCAGCATAGGAAAAGAAACCATACTGTTTTATCTTTTTTGCAAGGGGATAGTTCCACAAAAAGTCTGGGTGGATCAGCAGGGTGTAATGGGAGCATACTTCCTCATCATTGCTTCCATGATTACCAATAACCTGATTTGGTGCGGCAAATAATAAACCTCCCTCATCAAAATCATAATAATCCTGGCCATATCTTAACTTGCCGCCCATGCTTGGCTTATAAGAGATCTTATAAAAATTCAGCACATGAGTTTCTGGCATTTGTGAGATGATCATCCGGTTAGTTTTTGCATCAACCAAGGTAATTAACGGATGGGCAGGGGCACGTAAACCGAAGGCCCTGTGCATATCTGATAAAGATGCTGTCTTAAAATCTAGAGAGGAGTCCTTCTTCATTTGATAAAGTTAACGTGAGCCCGAAACTTGTCCCGCACGTGCGGGATTTATCCCCAGTATTCGGGAAGAAAGCCTTAATTATGTTAATGTAAATGAACCAATAATATCCTGCTGGATCCCGAAATTTATAAAATATAGCGGTGTTTTTCAAATTCATGAACGTCTTTTAAATATCTAATCTATTGACCATCAGCCATTGACTATTGACCCATGAATCCAAACCATGAACCATGAACCAACATTAATTTTCATCTTACATCGAACTAATGTTAAAGTTAATGTAATTATAGCTGACAACGTTTTTCATTACCAGCTATAATCAATTTTTTACCAAGTGATTACTTTTTTGTTCCCTGGGCGGCTGAAGAAACGGCATCCCATTCTTCCCAACTGGCCAACCTTTCCGCATATGCTGCACGTGTCCATGGTAAGTTATTGCTGCCTAAATTTATTCGCAAAGGCGGATTTTCGGCATCAACAATTTTAAAGATAGCCGCTGGAGTTGCATTTGGGTCACCTCTTTCCATTTCGCCCAGACTGTTAAAAAATTGCGCCTTGAAATCCTGATAGATGTCTAGCCCCGCTGCAAATTTTAAGGACTCCTGACTGCCAAACTCAGTAGCATAAGCTCCAGGTTCTATAATGGTTACCTTAATTCCGAAAGCTTTAACTTCTGCCGCTAAACTTTCGTGTATGGCCTCAAATGCCCATTTTGATGAGCAATAGTAACCAATTACTGGTAAGGTTACATGGCCAAGGTTGCTTGATGTACCAAGTATGTGGCCGCCACCCTGTTCACGTAAAAACGGTAGGGCAGCCTGGATCACCGCAACCGGACCCAAAACATTAGTCTCATATAACATTCTAATGTCGTCTGCGCTAGCTTCTTCTATCATCCCCACTAGTGAATAGCCTGCATTGTTGAGCACGATATCTAATCGGCCAAAATGTGCATGGGCTTGTCCTACCGCAGCTTTGACCTGGTCGCCATCAGTAACATCAAGGGCTATGGTAAGCACATTTGAACCATATTTTTCCTGAAGATCAGCAATGCTGCCTAAATTGCGCGCTGTAGCTGCTACTTTATCTCCACGTTCAAGCGCTGCTTCTGCCCAAACCCTTCCGAAACCTCTCGAACTTCCCGTAATAAACCAAACTTTATAAGTATCCAAATTGTCGTTTTCTTGTATCATAACGTTAATGCTTTAATTAATACAACAAAGCTCGTTAAACTACATGCTCCACATGTAGTCCAATTGAGGACATTTGTAGCCAAATTGAGAATTTGTCTAAATTGCAGACGTATAGGTAACACAAAGAACATCCGCGTTGAAAACGCGGACGAGAGCTGGGTCTACACTGGGTCTACACTGGGTCTACACTGGGTCTACACTGGGTCTACACTGGGTCTACACTGGGTCTACACTGGGTCTACACTGGGTCTACACTGGGTCTACACTGGGTCTACACTGGGTCTACACTGGAGCTACACTATAGATCCAAGCCCGCTCTAATAGACCATCATACCTCTTCCATCATACCTCTGGGTCCACACTGTAGCTACCCTGACAAATGAACAAATGAACAAATGAACAAATGAACCAATGAACAACAGCCTAAATTAGATGCCTTGGAATTGGAATTTCTTGACTAATCTCATCCGCTATGGGTTGCAATCGCTGTGTTTTTAAAGGGATGAGACCCGACCAGATAGGTAATGCTTTATCTTCAGCATCATCATTTGGCATGCCCTGCCTATGCTTAGCTGATGAATTTGCAAGATCAAAAGCAAGTACGGCTGTTCTGCGAATTTCGCTATCAGTTAAAGGACGTAGGTAATTCCAGCTGCCAGGTACGATCTTATCAATCAGCCACTCAAAAGAATCAAGTTTCTCTTGAGCATCCTCAATCTTTTCCGCATTCGCGAAAGTTACAACAGATCTATAGTTTACTGAATGGCTCAATGCCGATTTAGCGACTACTAATGCATCTGCCAGCATTACAGTAATACAAACTGGTATACCTTTTTCTAACTCCCTAATAAAGTGACTACCTACAGATCCATGAATGTAAATTTTATTGCCATAACGCACAAATGAAGTTGGAATGGAATATGGCTTATTCTCTGCTGCATAACTGATGGTGCAGAACATGGCTTCATCCAAAATTGGATAAATCGTTTCCGCATCAAAACTAGCTCTTTTGGCGACACGGCTTGGGGTAAGTGGATTAACTTCTTTCATTGTATTTTTCTTTTTAACAAATTTGTACCTTTATTGGCTCCCTTTAATCACCCAATTTTTACAAAACTAGTAGTCCGGTTATGAACCCATTCTTTTCATCCCTAAGTTTAGACAAGGCCATTGGCGAATCAGTTTATTTACAACTTGGGAAACAGCTAAGCAAGGCCATTAAAGAAGGTGTTTTGGAACCGGAGATACGCCTGCCAGGTTCTCGGCAGCTGGCCGAACTGCTCGGCGTACATCGTAAAACAGTGATCAGAGCCTATGATGATTTGATAGCACAAGGTTGGCTCGAAAGTAAAACCGGAAGTGGCACCTTTGTAGCTCGGCATCTGCCTGTTATTAAGCCAAAAAAGTTGGACCCCCAGGCAATAAAAACCATTGATCCTTTGCAGGAGGCAGGTTTTAAATTCAAACAATCCGCTCATTTGGAACGCGGATTCATAAAAGAAACTACTACCTATCATTTGGATGATGGATTTCCAGATCCAAGATTAGCTCCTTTGCATGATCTTTCCAGAGCATATCGTACACAGTTGATCATGGGAAATGCTTATAACCGCTTAGGATATGAAGAGCCTCAAGGCTCTATTTGGTTAAGGGAACAATTAGTGCTCCACTTTGCTGATACCAGGGGGATGAAAGTAACCAAAGAACAGATCTTGATTACAAGAGGGACTACGATGGGTCTGTACCTCACATGTACTGGCCTACTTGAACGGGATGACAATGTAGTAGTAGGTACCCCGGGATGGGCAAACGCTAATGCCAATATCATGCAGGCAGGTGCCAATTTGTTACAGATAGCTGTTGATGAATATGGCATCAATATAGACGAACTGGAACAGCTATGTAAAAAGAAGACCATACGAATGGTTTATGTAACACCGCACCATCATTACCCCACCAGCGTAAGCTTGCGTGCAGAGCGTCGGATCCAACTATTGCAGTTATCCCTAAAATATGGCTTTATCATTTTTGAGGATGATTATGACTATGACTTTCATTACCTCAATAAACCCTTGTCGCCCCTGGCTAGTGCAGATGAGGGAGGGATGGTGTTATATTGCGGCTCTTTTACTAAAACAATCTCACCTGCTTTTCGCACAGGTTACCTAATCGGTTCTGCAAATGTAATAAGTCACTTGGCTAAGTTGCGGCGCATTGTAGATAGACAGGGAGATACCGTGGCAGATAATGCAATGGCTGAGTTAATGCAAAACGGCATTATTCAGCGGCATTTACGAAAGTCAGTACGGATATACAGGCAACGGCGCGATGTATTTTGTGGTTTGCTACAAAGCGAACTAAATAATTACCTAAGCTTTCACCTGCCTGAAGGTGGCATGGCGGTATGGACAACATTTGACCCCGCAATAGACTTGGTGAAACTTGCCAAAGACGCCCGCCATAAAGAGCTGTTCTTTTCGGATGGGAGTAGCTATCGTTCATCATTTAATATCGAAAACGCTACAAGGCTAGGTTTCGCCTCATCTACTGTTGATGAATTAGAAAAGTCTGTCGATATCATTAAACAACTACTTTTAAAGAGATAACTTAGGTTATGTTATTTAATTTAATCCCGCACGTGCGGGATCAATTGCATTATAAAAAGCTTCACGGTAAACTTCTCCCAATGCAATGGTCCTGTCACCAATGCTTATACGGTTTCGTTCAATGCTATTGATCTTGTTGATTGCTACGATAAAAGACTTATGAATTCTCATAAATTGATCGGCAGGTAATTGATCTTCAGTTTTTTTCATGGTCTGTAAACTGGTGATCTTCTCTGTAGTGGTATAGATCATCACATAGTTTTGCAAACCCTCTATATAAATAATATCTGCTACGTTAACCCTTACCAGTTTGTATTCTGTTTTTACAAAGATATGGCTGACTTCTTTTTCTTTTGTAATGGCTATTGTATTTGATTTGCTTGTCTCTGCCAAGCCATTTAAGATCAATTGTGCTTTTTCTACAGCTTTATAAAAACGTTCGAACGAGACAGGCTTTAACAAGTAATCGACCGCGTCATTATCGAAACCTTCCAGTGCGTACTCGGCATAAGCGGTAGTTAGCACGACCAAACATTTTCCTTTTACGATTTTCATAAACTGCAGACCACTGAGCTCAGGCATCTGTATGTCGAGGAAAACTAGGTCTACCTCACCTTCAATCACCTTGTTTAAGGCCTCTAGTGGGTTAACAGTGCTAAAAATTAAGTTCAGAGATGGAACTTTAGAAATGTAATGTTTTAAAACATCAATGGCTAGTGGTTTATCATCTACAATGATGCATCTAATCATAAAGGTCAATTTTTAAATCAACAATAAAGGTATCAGTTTGTCGGTCAATTAAAAGCTCATGCCGATTTGGATAGATCAGAGCCAAACGTCTTTGTACATTCACCAGGCCAATTCCGCCAGTTCTATCTTTTTTGGCGATATTGATCTTATTGCGAAGATGCAAATGAAAAGACTGTCCATCAATAGCAATCAAAATTTGGATGGGTTCTTCACTATTTTTAAAAACACCATGTTTAAAAGCATTCTCTATAAAATTGATGAGAATCAGTGGAGCAATCTTTTGTTGTTCTATTTTACCTACCACCTTAAAATTAATGTGTGAATTTCCTTTTTGTCCAATTTTTTGTAAGTCGATTACGTTATTCAGGTAATCTATTTCGTTGGTCAATGGCACATAGGGATCATCACTCTCCCTTAACATGTAACGAAGCAATTCAGAGAGCTTGAGTAGCGCTTCTGGTGCCTCTTCAGATTGTTGTTGGGTAAGCGAATAGATATCGTTAATGGTGTTGAACAGATAATGTGGATTTACCTGTGATTTTAAAAAGGCCAGTTCCGTCTTGAGCTGTTCCTTCTCTACTACCTCTTTCTCGGCACGGACGGTGCGCCAATCCATGAGGTAACTCAGTAATAGGCCTAGAAATATATTCAGAAAATTAGCACCTAAGGCAACAATGAAAGCAAAAAATAAGTTGAGATCAATGCTATAGCTTTTCCAGCCAATTAATGGATACACAATTTGTTCCATCAGGTAGTAAAGCGGACTAAATACAAGAATGCAGCCCAACAATGAGCTTATATATTTGATAATGTTCCCCTTTTTTAGCACAAAGGGAACCAATACAAGGTAATTGACATAAAAAAACAAGGCAGAACAGGCAGTCTGTAAAGCTTTAACTGGCAATACAATCGAGAGGAATAGGCGCCAATCGAATTGTGTACCCATAACCCCAGTACCCAGGGCAACCAGTAAAATTTGCATCAGCACCAATAACCAATAGCCGATATGTAGGTAGAAGAATAGTCGTTTGTTCATGGTTTAAAAGTAGGCTAAATTAAGAATGTCAGGAAAAACAATACACCAAACGGTCAATTTTATTGACAAGACTGGCTAATACATACACAAGATTTATTTGCGGTATAAATCGTTCTTGTCAAGAGAAATGTGGCGTTGGTCAATCGCTTTTCAGTCCGCAATTTCGGATATGGACATTTGAGGAGTTAAACAAAAAATATATATGAAAACAATTAAATATAACTTCCTATTGCTGTTAGCTATCCTATTGTTCAACATACCTAATGTACAGGCACAGCAGCTCAACGTTAAAAATCAAAATCAGAACATCCAGCAGTTTATCCAGATCTGGGGACTGGTTAAGTACAAATCACAAAAAAGCATTGCTGGTAAATTTGATGCAGACAAAGTGTTTTTGACATTAATAGATTCTGTTAAAAATGCTGATGAAAAGCAATTCAACCAATTGATGTTAGCACTGATAGGACCAGTTGATCCTGCGTTCACTTCAACAGCCAATGGTTATGACCGTGATACATTGAACAGTTACCAACACCTGCTTAAAAATATCGACTACAGTTGGATAAAAAACAAGAGATATACCCTTGTTTTGAAGCAACAATTAAAGGCTTTATCCAATCAGGTTAATCTGAGTGGCAAACACCAATATATCGCATCCTTGTGGTATGAAGGTGATCTGCCAAATGAGGCTTCTTATGCAAATTATGCCTTTAACGAAGAAAAAATGAATTTGTTGGCTTTGGCCAAGGCTTGGAATGCTGTCGAATATCTTTCGCCTTATAAATATATGATGGATAAGGACTGGAAAAAGGTTTTAACGGAAATGGTCCCGGTTTTTAGAAAGATCAACGACATTACCAGCTATGAAAAAGGTATTTTAATGTTAAATGTTGCTGTCAATGATACCCATGGGGGAGAGTTGATGGAAGTTGGTAATTTGAAAATGGCCAGTATTATTTTTAAGGTAAGATATTATCCTCCATTCGAGTATAAAGCGGAAGCAAAAGGCATCATCGTTAAGAAATTCTTAAATGATTCTTTGGCAAAAGGTAGTGAGTTGAAACCAGGAGATGAGATTGTTGCCATTAATGGAATAAAAATAGAACGTTGGCTTAAAGAAAGAGCTGGATTGCTCCCTTCATCCAATGATGCTGTTAAGTATAGGTGGTTGAGTACTTCTAACAACGATAGGGGAGACACTTTTGCCTTCAGCGATATAGAAAGTGAAACTTTAAATGTGAAAGTTAGAAGAGATAAAGCCATTCTGAACCTAAAGCTTGTATTATTGGATCGTTATAAAAAACAAAATGTTAAGCTGATCCAGGATGATATCGTGGGGAAAAGGGTAATAGCGAAAAGCATCAAAGGCATGGAAAACATAGGTGATGATATTACTTTGTTCAGGGCGGGCAATTTCTTTGAGAAGGATTTTCCAAAAGAAAAAGACCTTGCGCAACTATCAGCAGAATTGAAAAGTAAAAAGGCCATCATTTTTGACATGAGAAAATATCCACAGGCACCAGGTTGGTTCAGCTATTATTTGCCCTTGTTATTGGGTAAAGCTCCATTTGTTTTTGCCCGTTATTATGCAGCAGACCTTAAAGATCCAGGCGCTTATATACTTAGGGAAGGCATTGAAAATTATATGTACATACCAAAGGATGGCACAAAACCGATGGGGGATTTATATACAGGCAAGATCGTGATAATGACCGATGAAAATACCCAAAGCATGGGCGAGTGGTTTACGATGATGTTACGCCAGTTCAATGGCAATACCACGGTTATCGGTAGTCAAACGGCAGGTGCCGATGGTGATGTAAAAAGGATAATCCTACCAGGTGCTTATGAATTTAGTTTTACTGGTAATGGCATTTTTTATCCAGATGGAAAGGAAACTCAGCGAATTGGTATTATACCAGACTTATATTTTAAAGCATCTGCTAAAGATCTAAGTGGAGAAGCAGATGCACATTTACAAAGAGCAGTGAAATTTGTTAGGGAAGGGAAGTAAATTGGAGCCAAACCTTATAGGTTTATGAACCTATAAGGTTTGATTGATTTGGAGACATCCCATACTTCTTTTTGAAGCTATAGGAAAAGTGGGAAAGATCTTCAAAACCTACCTCTAAATAAACTGCTGTTGGTTTCTTCTTTTTCTCTGTTAGCTGATAATAAGCCAGCTCGAGTCTTTTATCGGTTAACCACTTCTGCGGTGTAGTATTGAACAGTTTTTTAAAATCTCTATTGAACGTTGATAGACTTCTCCCTGTTAAATAGCCTAACTTTTCCATCGACATATTAAACATGAAATTCCTATTCATAAAACCAATGAGGTCAATTTTACCAGGTACTTCAAAATCTGCCAAAACGGTATCTATTGTTGGATCAATTAGCCTGAGGATACTGATGGCCTCTGCAATTTTTAGTGAAGCCAGACTTTCAGGAAACTCTCCTGCTACATCGAAGTAGGGAATTAGCGAGGCTAAGCAACTTTCCAAAAGCGGGTGTTTGCTGAAACTATATATCGCTTGTCTATCATAAGTATTCTTATTGATTTCAATATGTTCATAAAACTTCCTTAACCGTTCAACCGAGAGATGCATCACCACGGTTTGATGCGGAAGCCCATTTTTGGGATAATTAATGATGGTAGAAAGTTCATTTCTTGGAATTAGGAAAATATCACCCGTCTTGAAATAAAAAGTATGGTGTGCCTGAATAATTTTTGTTTCGCCAGCAATGAACCATACCAGCATATGGTCTTCAAATATCAGGTCTGATTTGAAAAGTTTGTCCTCATAGCTAGAAAGCTTGATGTCTTTGCTCAAGTATTTGGATATATGTTCCATTCCGATTAAAGTTATTCGTTTTTAATAGTTTGTCAATCTTTAAAGTTTGACACACTTAAAATAACAAAAAAATACAATCGCCATAATCTAATTTTGCACAGTTTTCCAAATGGCATAGTATGTTGCTAAATCATCGTGCGATATGTTATTGTTTCATTCTACCTCGAAATGGGATCCGATCATTTTTTCGCTGAGCTCCCAAAGTCTTTTGGCATTCTGCTCATCCAGTGAGTAGGGTTGCACACCACGAGTTCCCAAACCGCTATTCTTACCAAAATTCCCATGGTCTAATGCTGCAATGTCTCCATCTTCACAATATACTCCTCCAATGTTATTTAATAATGGGCTTGTTGCGCACCAAACTGTAGTGGCTGCTCCCTGAGGAATGGTTTTCAGGCTGTCAACAATTTCTGGACGGATGTTACCTTCTTCGTCAAAGAACCCCATCTGTTTAAATAACCCTACATCAGCATTTCTCGCAAGTTCAGTTCCATAAATTGAGCCTGGATGTAATGAATATGCATTTACACCATACTTTTTACCTCTAATATCCAATTCAAGTGCAAAGAGGTTGCTTGCTGTTTTTGATTGGCCATAAGCCTCAAGAGTTTGGTATTCCCTATGTTCAAAATTGGGGTCATAGAAATTGAATGGAGCCATTTGGTGACCATAAGAAGATACATTCACAACCCTCGCACCATTTGCGGCTTTAAGGGCTGTCCATAACCTTGCAGTCAATTGAAACTGTCCGAGGTAATTGGTTGCTAATTGCGATTCAATACCACGACTATCTCTTTGCAAGGGAACCCACATGATTCCTGCATTATTGATCAGCAAGTGAAGCGGCCTGTTAGTAGATAGGAATTTTTCTGCAAAAGCATTAATTGACGATGGATCCATTAAGTTTAGAGCTTCTAATTCTACGTTTTGAATATCATTCAGGTTCTTTTTTGCTTTTGCTAAATCTCTGGCACCAACAATTACTGTTGCACCTGCTGCGGCAAGAGTTTTTGTTGTTTCTAGGCCGATCCCAGTATTTCCACCAGTGACAATTGCTATTTTCCTACTAAGGTCAATGCCTTTAATCACTTCATGTGCTGTTGATTGTGCACTGAAACCAGTGCCTAGGGGATATTGCATCGCACCTTGATAATTGTTCTTTTCCATTTTCATTTTTGTTTAAATGTATAGTACAAATTTAAGCGGATAGCTAAGAGTGAATTTTGTTGAGCATGTCAATTTGCTTTGTTTATAATGTCATCATTTGTTCATTGGTTGTCATTAGTTCAATTATTCAATGTAGCACCTTCGTAGCTCCAGTCATCCTCCAGTGTAGCTCCAGTCATCCCATAGTTTAGCTAAGCGGTCAGCTTACTGCTGAGGGGAACGGACTTTCGGACTTTCCGGACTTTCGGACTCCTATACCACTTAAAGCTCTGAAATTGAGTTTATCGACCTAAATTTTATATATTTGCGGCACAAAAAAACCTCAAAATTACTCCCCAAGTAAATTATGACTGCTACGATTCAAAGAAAGAATAATGTAAGCATAGAAGGAAATGTTGATGCTGATGAAACTTTGATATTTGCCCATGGCTTTGGTACCGACCAAACTGCTTGGGAAGAAGTGAAACAAGCATTTGCTGATGATTATCGTTTAATTCTTTATGATAACATTGGTGCCGGAAAATCAGATCCCAATGCTTACAGTCCAATTAAATACAATACGCTCCATACCTATGCAGATGATTTACTAGCTATTATCACTGATCTTAAATTGCAAAATGTAAAGGTTATTGCGCACTCAGTGAGCTCGATGATCACCTTGCTTGCGGCAATCAAAGAGCCGTCATATTTTTCGAAATTAGTATTCATAGGAGCGTCTCCACGTTATATTAATGATTCTGAAGGTTATATCGGTGGTTTTACGCAACCTGCTTTAGATAGTATGTACGAAACTATGACTACCAATTATTATGCATGGGCTAGTGGATTTTCGTCTGCTGCAATGGGTAATCCAGATCAACCAGAATTGGGAGAAGCATTTGCACGTACTTTGGCTGCGATACGTCCAGACATTGCCTTAGCGGTGTCCAAAGTAATTTTCGAGTCTGATCTGCGTAATGAACTCGTTAAACTAGCCAAGCCAGTATTATTGATTCAGGCTCATGAAGATGTTGCTGTGCCGCAAGAAGTGGCTGAATATCTAAATGAACACCTACAAAATAGCCTACTGACTTATGTAAATGCAAAAGGACATTTTCCGCATATTAGCGCTCCAAAAGAAGTTATTGCAGCAATTAAAGCATATCTCTAGTTTTGAATATAGACAATACCATTAATTGGGCTAAGCAGGCTTTAAGTTTTATCTCTCGTTTAAGTTTAACAACAGGTTATCAAGACTGGTTTGCCATTGTGCAAACATGTATGCTCAATTTGAAAGAATTGGCATTTGCAGATCAAGTTATTCTGCTCAAATATGAAGATGAGCTAACCGCAAGCTTATTTGAGTTGAACGATTCTAAAAATACGGCAAAATATATTGATCCCAGTCTTTTAGGTGGCCTTTTGCCGGCACAAGAACTGCGCTATTTCCGTGCCCCTTTTTATAGTCTCTCTGCCGAGTTAGTTGGTCTTTTCCCTGATAGTTCTGCCGTTGTATTTTTTCCAATCAAAGAAATGGATCTCAACGGATACCTTATTTTATCATGGAAAAGAGAAGTTGATTTTTCTGAGGATTTTGAAGAATTTGTTATTTCATGCCTAAATAAAATACATGAAACCATAAAACTATCTCAAACTTATTATGCGCTTGAAGAACTAAAAGTCCGTTTCAATGCAATTTTGCAGACAGTTCCACAAAGTATCGTATTTATTGATGATAGCGGACAGAATAGTTGGGTAAATGACCCTGCAGCCAAGCTTTTGAACATAGAAGGCGGTAATGTGCTTCCAGCGGTTTTGTCTACAGCCATGAACCATTTTCGTGCTAAAGCTGATAATAAAGAAGAAATATTGCAGCGTGGCATGCAGATCTTTAAATCAGCAGATAAAAAAGTAAGCGATTGGAAATGGATATTTTCTGATCCTAGCTTTTTTGTACTCAACGTTTGTAGTACGCCAACGATATCGCAACATATAAGCGGAATGTTATGGACCTTTGACGACATTACACAACAATATCTTTTTGATGAGCATCTGAAAGAATTGAATACTCAGCTCGAAGAAAAAAGTAGGTTGGCAGAGGAGCAGAACAGAGCTAAATCAGAGTTTCTTGCAAATATGAGCCATGAAATCAGAACGCCGATGAATGGTGTAATCGGAATGACCAGTTTACTCCGCAAAACAGAACTAAACGGAGATCAATTTGATTTTGTTGAATCCATTAGGATCAGTGCTGATGCGCTATTAGAGATCATTAATGAAATATTAGACTTTTCTAAGATCGAATCTGGAAAACTCGAGCTGGAAGAACATCCTTTCTTTTTGCATAAGATCATTGAAGAGACTTACGACCTGTTATCATTTAAAGCACAGGAAAAAAACTTGGATTTATTATATATTATTGATCCAGATGTGCCAAATGAAGTAATTGGAGACATGACAAGATTAAGGCAAATTGTCGTTAATCTTGTAGGTAATGCAATTAAGTTTACGGATAAAGGTGAAATATTAACCAGTATTAGGTTTTTAGCTAAAAATAACAATGGCTACGAACTTGAATTTGCAGTGCAGGATAGTGGGATAGGAATTCCTCAGGAGAAGATGCACAAACTCTTCAATTCTTTTTCTCAGGTAGATTCGTCTACCACACGTAAATATGGAGGTACGGGCCTTGGTTTGGCTATTAGCGCTAGGCTGATTGGAAAAATGAATGGCCATATTTGGGTGGAGAGCGAAGTTAATGTAGGTACGACATTTAGATTCACAATTAATTTAAGCGCAAACAATCAGGTCAAAGAATATAAGGCGGTAACCATGCAGAAAGATCTGCTTGGAAAAAATATCCTCATCATAGATGATAATCATACCAATCTCCGCATTTTAAAGGGACATTGTGAGCATTGGGGCATGCATGCTGATGTTTTCGAAAGTGGAAAAGCAGGGATTGAAGCCCTAAACAAAAAGAAATATGATATCGCAGTTATCGATTTGTTAATGCCAGAAATGAATGGAATTGATGTGGCAAAGCTAATTCACAAAAAAGTTGGAGATCAGCTTCCCTTAGTACTGTTTAGCTCTGCAGGGACTTTCCCTACCGATCGTAAAAAGGATATGGAGCTTTTTACGGCAATTTTGGATAAACCTATTAAACAGGCTTATTTCCATAAAATGCTAGTTGATAAGTTAGCAAAGCCAAAAGAAGTTAAAAAAGAGGTGGTTGTCGAAAAAAGCCAAAAGACAATTGTCGATATTGAAGACTCAGTAAGTATCCTTATTGCAGAAGATAACCTGATCAATCAGAAGATCATTACCAATGCATTTAAAAATATAGGTTATCAGTGTGATGTTGTGTCCAACGGTCTCGAGGTAATCTCCTCTCTTAAACGCCAGCATTATGATATCGTAATGATGGACGTACAAATGCCAGAAATGGATGGCCTACAAGCCACAAGAGCAATTATTAAAGAATTTGCTGTGAAAAGGCCAGTCATTATAGCAATGACTGCTGGGGCATACGATCAAGACAGAGAAGATTGTTTAGCAGCAGGAATGGATGATTACATTACCAAACCATTCGACTTTGATGACCTTTATTATAAATTCAATTTCTGGAAGGGGAAGATTAAGGCGAGGAAGGGTTAGGTAAGCTTAATGCTAAAAGACTAAAGCCTAAAGCTTTGGATGTATAAATAATATAGAGTTTCATCGGAATTACTTTATGTTGCTGATTAAAAAATCAAGATCTTTTGTTACTTGAGCTTCGGTGTTTTCACCAAATCCCAAATAGCCCTTAACAATTTCTCCTTTTTGATCTATCAGATAAAAGGTTGGGTAACCCTCTATATTATAGTTAGCTAGGGGATCTTTTGAAATCATGAAAATTGGGTAGTTCACTTTGAATTTATTATTGAACTTTATAATTGAAGCGTGGTCGTCGAATGCATTGATGCTAATAATTTTAAATGGCTGATTTTTATATTTCAAATTAAGTTTATTTAACATTTCTACAGAGACTACACAGTGTGGACAACCATTATCGGTGAAATTTAGTAGAACGATGCTGTTTCGATAAGCGGTAAGATCTGTTTGTTTCCCATCAAGTGCCAGCAATTTTACATTTGGCGCCACCATACCTTTCTCTAGCATTGGTTTTTTAACTTTAGGTTTTTCCAAGCTGAAATAGGTAGGTAAGATTATACTTGATAGCGAGGATAAATCTGTTGTGTTGATTTTATAGTCTGAAAAATGATACTCACGGAAAATAATGAGATGAATGTTAGTGCCATCAATAAAACCCTGACTGTCATTTCGGTAATAGTAGGGGAGGTAAGTTTTTTTGTCAACCAGGTAAGTAGTTTGATTAAAAATTTTTTTGCCATTTCTTATAGAATCGAGGTCGGTAACTTTAATATTAAAATATGATTTTCCTTCATATAAAGAGTCTCTGAGTTGAATAACTTTTGCGCCCTTTTTGATGTTTTTTTCCAACAAATCGATTAGATAACCTAAAGATTGGAAGTACAAAGGGGAAGTATTGATGTCATTTGCTAGTCGATAGGTGCTATCAGATAGATTTAGTTTAAACAGTTTATTTCCATCAAAAATATCTTTCTGTTTTTTCCCGGTCAATTGAAATGCCAACCTGGGCTGAACAGCGATTTGATGAACTATGGTATCTGTGAATACCGCTTCAGTAAAAAAATCTTTTGTTTTGGTGCTTTCAATGTAACTTATGCTCTTTAGCTTTTTGAAATTTGAGATCAAATGTTCAGTAACTTGGGCATTCGCATTAACAATACCGAATGACAATAATAATAAATAAACTAATTTCTTCATGTTGCTAATATAGTATGTTTACGATTTTTTCGTAGATATTTTAACTTTATTTAACTTTTTGTTGATGTAGTTTTTTGAACAATGTTCTCCTGCTGACTTCGAAATGTATAACATATACGTCTAAGAGCAAAGAACGAATGGTTGTCAAGTTCATTAACGTCTTTTAAACATCTAATCTATTGACCATTAGCTATTGACTATTGACCCATGAACCTCCCAAAGGGATGCCTTTGGCACAAACCATGAACTATTAACCATGAACCAACAATAATCTTTGAACATATTATAGAAGTCACATAAAAAATGTTTTCTTTGTTGTAGAATTTATCACGTAACTTATTTTTACGCTCAATGGACTTTTTACATACAATTTTAGGCGAGGATATCGAAGCCGGCCTTTTAATTATTTTAAACTTAATCGTAATTGAAAGTCTGCTTTCAGTTGATAATGCTGCGGTTTTGGCAACAATGGTAATGGACTTGCCTAAAAACCAAAGGGAAAAAGCATTAAAATATGGGATTATCGGCGCCTATGTTTTTAGAGGGATCTGTTTATTTTTAGCGGCATGGTTAGTTAAAATCTGGTGGTTGAAACCTTTGGGCGGAATTTACCTGTTATATCTGGCATTTGATTATTTCAGAAAGAAGAGTAAAAAGAACAATGAAGAGGCAGAAGAAGAGGTAGACAAGAGCAAAAGCTGGATCTATAAATCAACGGTTGGGCTTGTCGGCAATTTTTGGGCAACCGTAGCTTTGGTTGAAGTGATGGACTTAGCTTTTTCAATTGATAACGTTTTTGCGGCCGTTGCTTTTACAGAGAATATCTATCTGATTTATATTGGTGTATTTATTGGTATTTTGGCAATGCGTTTTGTAGCACAGACCTTTGTAAGGTTAATGGAGAAATTCTCATTTTTAGAAACTATTGCCTTCATTATAATTGCTGTGCTTGGGATCAAGTTAACATCTTCTATATTTACCCATTTTTCTCCAGAATCTCCGATTTCACATTTCATTGAAGGAGAGGAAACGGACCTTTTTGTGTCTATTTTTACCGTTGCTATTTTCGTTTTGCCAATTTTATCTTCTTGGCTGTTCAACTATCCTAAAAGGTCTAAAAAAGACACAGTTATCGCAGATCAGGCGGAAGATGTAGTAGAGAAATTTTAAATAACTGCGCATCAGTTAGCATATTTATTTCCGATTATACATCTAAAGTTGTAATATTAGGATTTAGAAATACAGATTTAGAATACTGATGCATGGTTTTTTATAAACATTATTCGTTTGATTTATGGCTAACTTTAATTAAGAGTAACCCATTATATAAACAGGAACGGACGACTTATTTTTATAATAAATTTAACACTAAGGATAAACACATTGATGAAATTGCAGTCGCTTTTAGAAAAGTTGACTTAATGGTGAATGCAATCAATGAAAAGACCGGTAAAAATGTTGATGCGGACGAAATGTGCCTCATGGTAATTGCGATGATCAATGATTATGCTTTTCCCTTTAACGAGATAGATTTGGTTGAGTTAGACCATGAAATGCAAGAACTAGCACTTTCTCACCTACCGGTTTTATACGGTGATGAATGTATTGATGTACTTGCCGAAATCAAAAGTACTGGACTAAGCTCTACAAATATCTTAAGTAATACCGGTTTTATTAAAGGCAAAACATTACGGAAAATTTTAAATCACCTTAAACTTGATCAATACTTAGATTTTCAACTTTATTCTGATGAAGTAAGAATGTCAAAGCCTAATCCGAATTTTTTCCAATTGATGTTGGATACAATTGATAAGAAGAAACATCCAAACATTGCTTTGCACGAAATTATCCATGTTGGCGACAATCCTTTTGCTGATGTAAATGGCGCAAATAACATGGGGATAAAAAGTATGTTGATCAATTCAAATCATCTTTCAATTTCACATTTACGCTCATGATCCCATATACCTACTCTCTTCATAAAATTGATAATGAAGCTGACTTTGGCTTTGATGCCAACACCTATAGCCGTTTTAAATTTGGTGATGATTTAGCCGCTAAATTATTCGGTAAGGATTTGGCAGATGGATTTATCAAATACTATTTGGCCGAAAATGTAATCACAGATCAAATTGTGGTCATCTCAAGTCCTTACAGTTTTATTCCGACAGCAACCTTTGCCATGAAAAACTATTTCGTTGCTCAACTCAATCGCTGGTTAGTAGAACACGGACATTTAGCCATACAGGAAACAAAAGTACACAGAACAATTACCTATAAAGAAGATTATGGAGAACTTAGTGCAGAGCAAAGAATTAATTTAATAGGGAATGACTCCTTCCATATTGATAAAGAATTTTTGAAAGGAAAAACATTATTGTTCCTTGATGACATCAGGATTACCGGCAGCCATGAAAGAATGATTTTAAAGATGGCAAAAGAATATGGATTGAACAATGAGATCTATATGCTGTACTATGCCGAATTGATCAATAAGAACATACATCCGAGCATAGAAAATTTCTTGAATTACCACCAGGTTAAATCTATATTTGATCTGGAAGAAATTATTGAAAGTGGGGATTTCTGTTTCAATACGAGAATTGTAAAATACATCCTAAATACAGACGTGAATAGTTTTAACGTTTTTATAGCACGTAGGAATCATGATTTTATCAATAAACTTTACGATTTATCATTAGGAAATAACTATCATACGATTGAGGCTTACGCAGAAAACTTATATTTGATAAAGAATTACATTAAAAATAACAATTATAAACTAATTTAAATATGGCTATTAATCTACAGAAAGGGCAACGTGAAAATATTGAGGCTCCAAAATTTACAATAGGTTTAGGATGGGATACAAATAGTGCTACAACAGGTGCTGCATTCGATTTAGATGCTTCTATTTTTATATTAAACGACCAAAAGAAATTAATTTCCGACGAGAACTTTGTATTCTATAACAATCTGGTTTCTCCAGATGGTGCTGTGGAACATACTGGTGATAATTTAACAGGAGATGGTGATGGAGATGATGAACAGATTAAAGTTGATTTAACCAAGGCTGATAGCAAGGTAAACGAAATTTGCATCGTAGTAACCATTCATGATGCAGACAGTAGAAGACAGAATTTTGGACAGGTGAGAAATTCTTTTGTTAGAATTTTCGATGCCGTTACCAATGAGGTGATCTTAAAGTATGAACTTGAAGAGGATTTTTCTATTGAAACTGCAGTAGAGTTCGGAAGGATCTACAAACGCGAAGGCAAATGGAAGTTTGAAGCTGTTGGAATGGGAATGAAAGGTGGTTTACAAGATTATTTAAATAAATATCAATAAAATTATGGCAATCAATCTTCAAAAGGGACAAAGAATTAGTCTTGAAAAAAGCAATGGTACTAAGTTGCAGAATGTTTGTGTCGGAATTAACTGGGGCGCAATTGAGAAAAAGGGCCTGTTTGGCTTCGGATCAACAAAAGAAGCAGTAGATTTGGATGCAAGCTGTGCCCTATATAGCGAAGACAAAAAGTTGGAAGAAGTAATCTACTTCGGAAACCTGAAGTCTAAAAATGGTTCGGTAAAACATAGTGGTGATGATTTGACTGGAGATATGGGTGGTGATGATGGTTTAGATAATGAAATTATCACACTTGATTTTTCGCTACTGGATTCTAAAGTGAGCTATGTAGCTTTTGTGCTGAACAGCTTTAGAGGCCATGATTTTAAATCAATTCCATTTGCATCTATCCGTATCTATGAAGGAACAACTAGACGTGTAAATGAAGTTTTTGCAACTTATGACATCGCAAATGGACCAAACTTCGCTGGGCATGTTTCTATGGTAATGGGTGTTTTTTATAAGAAAAATGGTGAGTGGAAATTCAATGCCATTGGCGAACCAACAAAAGACAAAAAGTTGGAGGATACCGTTAAAACAGTAACTCAGAGCTATCTATAAAATTATAAAGCCGTTAATCAATTTAAACAATGGAAACCAACCCAAACGTTAATCCAAGTCTTACGCCAGTTAAAGTAGATAAGGATGGAAATGTAAATCTCGAAAATATAACTAGCGAGGAGACCGCAAAATATAAGGAAATCGGTAAAACGTTAGAGCCTTCTGATGTAAATTCCATCCTGAACTATGGAAGTGATGCCCAAAGTTCTATGGAGAAATACAGTAATGATTTTTTATCATCTGTAAGAACCTACAATAGTGGGGAAGTTGGTGGGTTGATCAACGAATTGTTAACGGAATTAAACTATATCGATGTTAACGAACTTGAACAGGGATTTTTTAAAAGAGTTATCTCTAGAATTCCATTGCTCAATAAGTTAATCATAGATGCTAAAAAGCTTTTCCAGAAGTATGATGTTGTGGTTAATAATATCGACAAGATTACCAATAAGATCAAGGCTGGAAGATTAAATTCTATCAAGGACAACAGTGCGCTACAAACCATGTTTGATAGTAATGTGGGTTACATTCATCAAATGGAAGAACTCATTATCTCTGGTCAATTGAGGTATAATGAACTTCAGCTTAAACTTGCTGAAATGGAAGGTAGACCAGCTGATTATCAGGATTATGAAATAGCCGATTTGAGAGACTTTACAAGTCGCTTAGATAAAAGACTGGCAGACATGAAGATTGTGAGGTTTATTATGTTGCAATCTTTGGCTCAAATTAGGGTCGTTCAGAATAATAATACTTCCATAGCTGAAAAAGCACAATCTATTGTTTCAACAACTATTCCTGTTTGGAAAAACCAATTGACCATCGCTGTGGCATTGCAGAGGCAAAAAGCTAATGTAGAAATGCAGAAGAAGATTTCTGATACGACGAATACCATCCTTCAGAAAAATGCCGAAATGCTAAAACAGAATAGCATTGATGTAGCTAAAGAAAACGAAAAAACTGTGGTTTCATTAGAAACACTGAAAATCACTACATCATCGCTGATTGAAACTTTGAATGAAGTGAAACAAATTCATGAAGCTGGTGCGCAGAGCAGAAGAGTACTTGACGGAGAACTGAAAACTTTAGAAGCCGAATTGAAGAAGAATGTGACGAGGGTGAGTTAAATAAATTATGGATGAATACCGCTTAGATATTATTAAAAAATCAAATGCAGAGATCAGTCGTTTACAACTGCTCTCTGCATTTTTTGATGATGAGGTGATCTATAAAATATATTTAAGAAGTCAGGTCATTCACCAGCTTTTTCTGAAAAATGAAGAACTTGAAATAGAAAAATTAAATCTCTTTCATCTTCAATTCACCGCAAGTGTTATTGAACTGCTTAAAAAAATCAAGAAAAGTAACGAGAAGAATGTCTCTCTAATCTATGATGAAATTCACTTGAATGAGGAACTCATAGACAGGATGAACAGTTCTTTGGTAAGTCAGGTGAATTATGACCTGGATAGAAAAAAACAGTCACTGAAGATTAATCTGTCGCTCAGAAACCTCTACAATAACCTATCTGATTTAACCTCTGATTTTCCTTTTGCTAAAAACATCAATGTGTTTAGTGCAAAATATGCCAATGATTTCTACTTCGATTTAACTGGAGATCAACTTGCACAATTGATCAATTACGAGAACAAGCAAGTATATAGCAATACCTATGCAACCATTGAAAGGAAATTAATGGGCAAATTGTGTAAGTATGAGTTTAAAACTGAATTTTATTCGGGATTTAAATCTGGCGAACTTGTGATTGAAATCTATAGGTTCTTAGAAATTGACAATTACTTTCTGTTTTTCCCTAGTAGAAATCTATTCCTATTCTGTGATCTAAATGCGATTAAAGATGTAGACACGGGAACCAACCTGTCAGAAAAGGAGAGAATTGTTAGGGAACTACAGTATAAAAATGATAAACTGAAGGCTAATGCTGCAGTACTAAAGACTGCAATTGCGGCAGAAATTATCGACCTATTGGAAACTAGTTATGAGAAGATCTCGGATATCAATTTCCTTAATCATTTGAACAACTTTGACGTGCAGTCGAACATCTTAAAAACAATGCTAAATACTGATCTTTTTTAAGCTCAGTTCATCAACATTTTACAATCGCTAAAATAGGTTTGAAGTGTTTTGGTGAACGTATTGGAAACTTCCGCACATTCTAAGAGCTGGTACTTGTGCTGACCAGAATTAAATTTCTCGATAAAAACTCCCGTACTCTTGTTGAATTTCAAATAGCCCTCATCAAAAAACCTTTCTTCGATATCATATGAAGAGTCTAATGCTTTTAGATTTAAAGGTGTAACCTGCAAAAGGTCCTTGCTGATTTTAAACCATTCAAGATTTGGGAAATAGCTATTGGTACTATTTCTTTCCACCTCTAAAAGATAGTGGTCTGTGTTTTCTAAAACACGATTGCAACTAAATGCCAAAGAAAAATGCGGATTTTTTTCGAGAGAGGGGCGTAAATGGAGCATGGTAATGAATTTAATTCACCTCTAGAACAGCTTAAGTGCGTAATTGTTTGGGAGATAGAAGAGAAAATTATTAACATTTAATTAACAGTTTTAAGCTGAAAGCTTAATGACTAAAGCTGAAAGCGCTGGGTGTCCCATGACATTTTTCAATCTTATGTTAAAGCAGGCTTTTTCCATCTTCCGTATTCCATCATACATCATACATCTTCCATTTACCTACGATACCTACCATTTACCTACATGCTGATTCAAAAACACTATTTCCATCGGTAACTTGCTCTTCAATTATGCATCATGAACCCTCCAACTTTTCAACCCTCCAACCTTCCAACCTTTCAACATTCACATTCTCCATCTTCCATCTTCCATCATCCATCATCCATCTCCCCTCACCTTACTTGAAACTTTTCCCGATATTGCGATGGTGTCATGCCTACACTTTTTTTAAATACCTTTCTAAAAGCTTTAGGATCATTGTATCCAGAATTGAAGATGATTTCTGTCATTTGCTGACCCGTTTGTTCAAGCAACTTTTTTGCCGCTTCAATTCTTGTTTGTTGTAGATATTCTATGGGCGTTATACCGGTAATCTGCTTAAATCTTCTTACTATGTTTCTTCTGCTTGATGGAATATCCTTGATCAGTTCCTCTATTGTTGCCGCGTCCTGGTAATTACTTTCTATTTTCTCTTGTGCTGATGCAACCAATTCATCATTATGGTCTCGAGAAGGCTGAAACGTACTGAAATAAGATTGTTTGTCGCGATCCATGTCGATAGCGAACACCTTAGCAATTTTAATCGCCATATCTTTTCCGCAGAACTCCTGAACCAAGTGTAAGAGCAGGTGAAAAGAGGAAGTTGCACCGCCACTGGTATACAATCGTCCATCTTGTGTTACCGTTTTGTCTGCTTTAAGTTTTACCGCAGGAAATGCATTGGCAAAACCACTGCTGGCATCAACATGAGTTGTGGCTATCTTCCCGTTTAATAATCCACTAGCGCCGAGTAAAAAAGCACCTGTACAAAATGTGCCAATGCATGCACCCTTATTATATTGGTTAATCAATGGAGCTAAACATGCATGATTTGCCTGTAAAGTCTCGGGCATATTAGCAGAAGTAAATGCTGGGATTAGGATGATATCCATGATTGGAGCCTGCCTTAAAATCTGCAATTGATAACCGAATGCTTCGATTTGTGTGTTAGCGGTTTGCTCATCCGTAAGAATATGAATCTGAAAGGAATTTTCTTTTCCCGATGCTATATTACAATGATTGACAGTTTCAAATACGTCTAAAATAGCTGCTATACTCAATAGCTTGTAATTCTTGGTCAATAGAATGCCAATTTGTTTCATACGGTTTAAGGTTGGATAAACTAAGATATGAATTTTGTCTTAAATGCACCCTAATCTTGACCTCAATAGCAATCAACTTTTAGGAATAGCCATGGTATATTAGTATGAACTAAAAATAGATTTTATGGAAGTTAAAACAACAAGTATCCGCATGCATGGTCTAATCGTTTTGTTTGATCTGCATACCGGTTTCTACCATAGTGCAATTGCCGGAATTTCTGATGAAGATGCCGCGAAACGTCTAGATACAAAAGCAAACCATGTGGCATGGCTTGCAGGAAGTTTGGTTGAGGAACGTTATGAACTGGCAAAAATATTCGGGAAGGATTTAGAATCTGCATCCCATAGCCTTTTTGCCGATCATCAGGGGATTAAAGATGGTGTACAATATCCTTCATTAAAATCTTATGCCGAAGATTGGCACAAAATCACGCCAATCTTGAGAGCAGAACTTTTAAAGGCTACAGATGAACAGCTCGATAAAGTTTTAACCTTCCCTGGAATGAGCTTTCCTGTTTATGAGATGGTATCATTTGATAGCTATCGAGAGGCTAACTGTATTGGGCAAATTGCACTTTGGAGAAGATTGCTGGGGTATGATCCTATAAATTACATGTGATTATTTTAGAACAATGCGCTTAAATTTAGCCACAGATTAAAAGGATTTATGCTTTGAGGAGCGAGTTCGATTTAGAGAAGGCCTTAAAATTATGAGACAAACTATATTATTGCAAATTAACGAATACTGGTGTGCTAAATCCGAATGGTAGAATATTTAAAGGTGCCAAACAATTTTAAGAAAGTTTGTCAGGTTCATGAACGTCTTTTAGACATTTGGTCTATTGACCATCAGCTATTGACCATCAGCCATCATTTATAAATCAACCTTCAAATTTTCATTATTCAATCCTTTAAAAATTTGTCTTAAATCACCCTTAAAATAGTCTTGTTAGGCAAGGTTATTTCGAGGCCATTAGTTATAACTTAGTCTCATAAAATTAAAATATGAACATCTTTTTAGTAATTCTTTTAATCATAGCAATACTGATTGCTTTTCTGTTGTTTCTGGCTTTGGTTACCAAAAGTGAATACGTGATTGAACGTGATATTCTCATTGATCAACCTCGTCAAAAAGTCTTTGATTATGTTAAGCTGATCAAAAATCAGGAGGCCTATTCTTATTGGGTGATGCAAGATCCGACAAATAAAATAGTATACAAGGGAGTTGATGGTACTGTGGGTTTTTTGGGTGCTTGGGAGGGACAAAAGCAAGCTGGAAAAGGAGAACAGGAAATCGTAGCGTTAGTAGACGGAACAAGTATTAATATTGAAGTAAGATTTGAAAAACCGTTCAAAAACGTTGCCCAAACCCTAATGACTACAACAGCTATTAATGAAAATCAAACCAAAGTAACTTGGCAGATGATGGGGAAAAATAAGTTTCCTTTTACACTTTTTAACCTGGTAATAGACGGCATGCTAGGTAAAGACATGAGTAAAAGCCTTGTTAATTTAAAAGTAGTTTTAGAGGGTTAAGCTTAAAGACTAAAGCGTAAAGCCTGATTAACCAGTAAAAATCAAACTAAATCATAAAACATGGCGTCATTAAATTCTTATTTAAATTTTAACGGTAATACCGAAGAAGTATTTAATTTTTATAAATCGGTATTCGGTGGCGAGTTTTCTATCTTAACCCGTTTCAAAGACCATCCGGAAGCCTGCAATGGTTTGCCTATGGCAGAGCAGGATGGGATCATGCACATTGCATTGCCAATTGGCAAGAATAGTATCTTAATGGCAACAGATGTACCCTCGGTTATGCCAAAAGTTACGCCCGGAACAAACATGTCAATCTCCATCACTGCAGATACTAAGGCAGAAGCCGATGCTTTATTCAGCGGTTTAAGTGAAGGTGGTAAAATCGATATGCCCTTAACCACGATGATGTGGGGCGACTATTTTGGAATGCTTACTGATAAATTCGATATCCAGTGGATGGTTAGCTTTAACGAAAACAATAAATAATATGGAAAATCAAACTAAAAAATCAAACAAGACCATAAAAATTATCTACTGGGTTTCAACAGGACTTTTGGCACTATTTATCCTGCCAGGAATTTTCTTTATGAATAGTCCAGAAGCGGCAGAAGGCACCAAACATTTGGGTATTCCACATTGGTTGGCGATGGAAATTGGGATTGGCCATTTTATTGGCGGATTAATTTTAATTCTTCCGTTTATAGGAAAACGAATTAAAGAGTGGGCTTATGTAGCATGTGGCATTAAGTATCTTTCAGCCTTAATTGGCCATATTGCAGTTGATGGATTAATCCCTATGTCCTTCTCGCCACTGGTGGTATTTGCAATTTTGTTATGCTCTTATATTTCCTATCATAAAATGATTAAGAATTAAGCGACATAAAGTTTTACCTTAAAAAATTAAGCTATGGTAGAGGTTTTTAAAACGAATGTAGCTGATAGTTTTGCTGCAGATCAGTTGATTGAAGAGATCCAGGTGACATTTGAAACCTATCAGGCTAATTTCGATCTGGATGATTGTGATCTGATTTTGAGAATAAAAAGTGCCAAAAATGTTGATGCAATGGCTATTATTCTATTGCTCAACAAAAGTGGCTTTGAAGCCTCTGTTTTGCCAGATGAGCTAGATCAGGATATGGTAGTTCTTAATACAGTTTCAAGGTATAATGGGTAAAGACTGAGCTGATGATAATATTTTAAGTGTGCTTAAATCAATAGGAAATGATTTATCATTTCAAGCAGTAATTCGAATGTTAATAAGGATGAAGTAACCACGGCACTTGAGAGGGAGGGAAATGTTTTCCCGACCAATTGAGCTACGATTTTCAATCCGTATATATTATTTTTAAATCCTATTCGTTAACTTTAAAAATAAAATTCATCCTATGCTTAAGAAACTTTCATTCCTTTTTATTGGTGTACTGTTCACCATAAATGCTTTAGCTCAGAAAAAAGACGATATTTTAGGTAAGTGGGTTAATCCATCAGGCGAGGGCCAGGTTGAGATCTACAAAAAAGGCGATAAATACTTTGGTAAGTTAGCTTGGTTAAAAGAACCTAACGATGAACATGGAAAACCAAAAGTGGATGTCAAAAATCCTACGGCCAACTTAAGATCCAAACAAATATTGGGTTTGGAAATCTTAAAAGACTTTGTTTTTGATGATGACAAGTGGACAGATGGAACAATCTACGATCCGAAAACAGGAAAAACATATAGCTGCAACATGACCATTAAAAGTAATGGACAATTGAATATTCGTGGTTATATTGGTATTTCTCTAATTGGTAGATCTGAGAGCTGGAAAAGAGTAAAATAGCCATCATTAATCCAATACCATCTAAACCATCATTAACTAAATTATGAAATACCTGATCTATTTGCTCTTTATATTGCCGGCAACTGTTTTTGCTCAAAATTACAAGTTAAAGGAATTAACTTCTGGTAAAAATACGAGTATGCGTGGTTTATCCATCGTTTCTGATTCTATTGCTTGGGTAAGCGGTAATAATGGTTATGTTGGTAAAACGCTAAATGGGGGTAAAACCTGGGAGTGGACACAGCCAAAAGGTTATGAGAAATTAGACTTTAGGACTATAGAGGCCTTTGATAAGTTTAAAGCAATTATTGTAAATGCAGGCTCACCAGCTTATATTTTATCTACTGTTGATGGTGGTAAAAGTTGGAGAGAGGTATATAAAAATATAGATTCCGCAATATTTTTTGATGGAATGGGCTTTTGGAATGCACAAGAAGGAATAGTTTTTGGCGATCCTATCAAAAATAAAATGCAGCTCTTAAAAACTACCGATGGTGGTTTAACATGGCAGAATATATCAGACAAGCTCAAAGAAGAAATGAAAGTTGGCGAAGCTGGTTTTGCGGCAAGTGGCACGGCAATCAGAACTTCAGGTGATGGTAAAGTTTGGATAGCCAGTGGTGGTGCGGTATCACGTATTTTCTATTCGCCCAATTATGGCAACAGATGGAAAGTTTACGAATGTCCAATTTTACAGGGCGAGAGTAGTACAGGTCCATTTTCTATCGCATTTTATGATTCAAAGCACGGGATTGCAGTTGGCGGAAATTATTTAAAGGATAAAGAAAACAGTAACAATGTACTGATTACCAAAAATGGAGGTAAGAGCTGGGTTAAGCCAGTTCAGCCTGTATCAGGATTTCGCTCTGCAGTAGAGTATATCAATGATCAATTGTGCTTTGCCACCGGTTCTTCAGGTACAGACGTCTCTACAGATGGTGGCAAAAACTGGACGAATATTTCTACCCAGAACTTCAACGCACTGCGTAAAGCAAAAAAAGGAAGCCTGGTATTGCTAACTGGTAACAGGGGGCAGATATATCAAATGGTTTTTTAGATTTGAGACGTGAGATATGAGATATGAGATTGGAGACATGAGACGCATGACGGAGCTAGTGCTCAATCTAGTATCTCCCATCTAACATCAAATCTATTGTCTCCCATCTCATGTCTAGCATCTCATGTCTCACATCTCCCATCTCAAAGTGTATTATCAACACTATGTCATAAGTTAGCTACATTTTTGTTGGAAACTTTCTAGATAAAAACATAAGGCTACATTTGTTGTTTAACAAAAATGTTAAACATAATTGTAAATGGCGCAAAGAGATACAGGCACAGAGCAGCATATTAAAGATACCGCTAAACGGATCTTTTTTTCTGAAGGTAAGTTGCATGCCACTACACAGGATATAGCCGACGCAGCTGGTGTAAACAGAACATTATTAAACTATTACTTTAGATCAAGAGACATTCTTTTCGACCAGGTGGCGCAAGAAGCCAGGGCTGATATGTCTTCATTATTGGACCCTATTTTTACTGCAGAAATGGAGTTCAAAGATAAAATCCATAAATTAATTACAGTTTTTATGGATCAGGCAATGAAGTATCCCTACCGTGAAATGTATGTAGTAACAGAACTGAACAGAGGATTTAAAGCAGTACCAGAAGAAAAGAAAACGAGATTGAAATCATTTTTGAAAGAGGTGAGTGCAGAAATGGAAAAGGGAAAGATCAAATCAATGGATCCCCGACATTTTTGTATGAACCTATTTGCATTAATGGCCTATCCACTCATTACAAATTGCTTAAATAAATCGCTATATAACATTAGTGATGCCGAATACCTAAAATTAATGAAAGAACGAAAGCAGTTAATTTTTGATATGGTATACCAATAATTAGATATGAACCATTCGCAACTAAAATAAAATCAAATGTATGGGCTTCTATCTCTCAATTAAGAGCTCCATCAAAAGATCAAGAATAAATCAAAATGAAACACAAAAGCAACCCTAATATCAACATGAAAACAACAATTCGATTAGCGATTATCTTATGCCTAGGAAGTATTCTTGCTGCTTGCAATGGCAACAATGATGAAAAGGCTAAAGCGGCTGCTGCGGCAGCAGCACAACCACAACTATATCCGGTTTTTGCCGTTAATGCACAATCCACCACATTGGATTCTGATTATCCTGCCACCATCGAAGGAATTCAGGACATCGACATCAGACCAAAAGTAGATGGATTTATTGAGCATATCTATGTTGATGAAGGTGCCGTTGTGAAAAAAGGACAATTGTTATTCAAAATCAATGCTCCACAATATGAGCAACAAGTAAGAACTGCTGCAGCTGCAATCAGTAATGCCGAAGCAAATGTTAGTGCAGCAGAATTGCAGGTTAATAAGACCAAACCATTGGTAGAAAAAGATATCATTAGCAAATACGATCTAGAGGCAGCTGTATTAACACTGCAAAGTAGAAAAGCAGCATTGGCACAAGCTAAAGCTGAATTGGTAAATGCTAAGGTAAATCTAGGTTATACCACAATCACTAGTCCTGCTGATGGTATTGTTGGTAGTATTCCTTTCAAAACAGGAAGTTTGGTGAGCAGTGCAAGTGCACAGCCTTTAACTACCGTTTCGAATATCTCTAAAGTTTATGCTTACTTCTCTTTAAATGAGAAACAATTGTTAGATTTCTCAAAGACCTATACCGGTAAGACCTTGGCAGAGCAGATGAAGAATATTCCAGCAGTAAGCTTGGTATTGGCAGATGGTACAATCTACGCACAAAATGGAAAGATCGAATCGATAAATAGCCAGATCAATACCAATACAGGTTCTGCAAGTTTGAGAGCTACTTTCCCTAACCCAACTTCAATTTTGAAAAGTGGAGCTAGTGCCTCAGTTCGTATTCCTCAGCACATCACCGATGTGATCCTTATCCCTCAAAAATCTACTACAGATTTGCAGGGCAAAAAATTTGTTTACGTTATAGGAGACTCTGCAAAAGTAGTAAGCACCCCAGTTGAGATTATGCAGATTACCAAAGGGAAGTTCTATGTAGTAACCAAAGGTTTAAAAGTAGGGGATAAAGTAGTGTTAGAAGGTTTCCAATCTTTAAAAGATGGAACTAAAATTAAACCACAAGAGCTTAACGCTGATTCGCTTTACGCTGAAGTTAAAAAATAACAATACTTACGGCTCAGGAAACTGAGAAGAAATTAATATATATGTTTAAGAAATTTATAGAAAGACCAGTACTGTCTACGGTAATTTCGATTATCATCGTCATACTTGGGGTTTTAGGTCTTGTAACCCTACCAGTTTCACAATATCCAGAAATTGCGCCACCAACGGTACAGGTAAGCGCATCTTATCAAGGTGCAAATGCCGATGTGGTGATGAATAGCGTTGTTGTTCCGCTCGAAGAACAGATCAATGGGGTGGAAGACATGACCTACATGACTTCTTCGGCCAGTAATGATGGTACCGCAACGATAACCGTAAACTTTAAATTGGGTACCAACCCAGATTTAGCTGCCGTTAACGTACAAAACAGGGTAGCTAGAGCAACTAGTTTACTGCCTGCAGAGGTAACCCGTTCTGGTGTAATTACCGCTAAAAGACAAGCGAGTAACGTATTGATCTTTGCGTTATATAGCGATGATAATGCCTACGATCAGAAATTCTTGCAAAACTATGCCAACATTAACATTATTCCCCAAATTAAAAGGATCAATGGAGTTGGTGATGCAAGTGCTTTCGGCCAGTTGGACTATTCAATGCGTATTTGGTTAAAACCTGATGTAATGGCTACCTATGGTTTGGTACCTAGTGATGTGAATGCGGCCCTTGCCGAACAAAATATTGAAGCTGCACCAGGTCAATTTGGTGAGCAGGGGAACCAATCCTTCCAATATACCTTAAAATATACAGGAAGATTAAAAGATGAGACCGAGTTCAGTAACATCATCATCAGAACTGCAGCAAATGGGCAGATCCTACGTTTAAAAGATATTGCCAGAATAGAGTTGGGTGCATTGAGCTATGCAAGTTCTGTTAGGTTTAACGGTAAACCTGCCTTGGGGATCGCCATCAATCAAACTGCTGGTTCAAATGCAAAAGAAGTAATCGAAAACTCGATCAAAGCTTTAGATGAAGCCTCTACTTCTTTTCCTAAAGGAATTCATTATACTACACTGATCAATGTGAACGACTTTTTGGATGCTTCTATCGAGAAGGTAATCCACACGTTGATTGAAGCATTTATCTTGGTGTTTATCGTGGTATTTATCTTCTTACAAGATTTTAGATCTACACTAATTCCAGCTATCAGTGTTCCTGTGGCAATTATTGGTACGTTCTTCTTCTTAAGCTTATTTGGTTTTACCATTAACCTATTAACGCTATTTGCATTGGTTTTGGCCATTGGTATTGTTGTGGATGATGCCATCGTAGTTGTGGAGGCCGTCCATGCTAAACTTGATGATGGTTATAAATCTGCCAAGAAAGCTACCGTCGATGCCATGGATGACATCAGTGGTGCGATTATTTCGATTACCTTGGTAATGGCTGCGGTATTTATCCCGGTAAGTTTTATCGAAGGCTCTTCAGGTGTATTCTACAAACAGTTCGGATTAACATTGGCTATCGCGATTATCCTTTCAGCGGTTAACGCATTGACCTTGAGTCCGGCCTTGTGTGCCATCTTCTTGAAGCCGCACAAAGATGATCACGAAAAACCTAAAAACTTCTTACAACGCTTCTATGTAGGTTTTAATACCTCGTTTGATCTGATGACCAACCGTTACAAAAAATCAGTTGGTTTCTTGTCTCGCAAAAAATGGGTTGCAGGTTTAGGCATCGCACTATTTACAGTTGCATTGGTTTGGACCATGAACACTACGCCAAAAGGTTTTGTGCCGAATGAAGATTTGGGAACTATCATGTCTGATATCTCGCTACCCGTAGGTACATCACAAGAAGCAACATCTGTTATCCTGGAAAGAATTGATAGTATCGTACACAAAATTCCAGAGATAAAAAGTTCATTGAGAATTGTTGGACGAAGTATGATCAGTGGTTCAGGAAGTTCTTACGGGATGGTAATCTCAAGATTAAAACCATGGGATGAGCGTGAAAGAGATGTAAAAGCAATTATTGGAGATCTATTTGCCAGAACAGCTGGGATTAAAGGAGCTAAGATTATTTTCTTTGCACCACCTACAATCCAGGGATTTGGTACCAGTGGAGGTTTTGAATTCCAGCTGCAAGATAAAACTGGTGGAGACATCAGGAAGTTCAATGACATTGGAAATGCTTTCTTAGCAGCGTTAAGTAAACGACCAGAAATTCTGAATGCCTATACTTCATTTAATCCTAATTTCCCGCAATATCAGATTGATGTAAATGTAGCGAAGATCAAACAGGCTGGATTAACAGTTACTGATGTACTTAGCGTTTTACAGGGTTATTATGGTGGTGTATATGCTTCTAACTTTAATAAATTTGGTAAGCAGTTTCGGGTAATGTACCAAGCTGATGCTCAATATAGATCAAATGAGCAGACCTTAAATGGGATCTATGTTAGAAATGCAAGTGGTACCATGGCTCCGATCACCGAGTTTATCAATTTGGAGAAAGTATATGGACCACAGGCAATTTCACGTTTCAACCTTTATACTTCTATTTCGGTAACTGGAGCTCCAAAAGCAGGATTTAGTTCTGGAGATGCCTTGAAAGCAGTTCAGGAAGAAGCAGCAATTCACTTGCCTGCCGGATATGGATATGAGTTTTCAGGATTATCACGTGAGGAGATGAGCAGTGGAAGTCAGACCATTTTCATTTTCCTACTCTGTGTAATATTTGTTTACTTCTTACTTGCAGCACAGTATGAGAGCTATATTTTACCATTATCGGTATTGATCTCTTTACCGATCGGATTAGCAGGCGTATTTATCTTTGATAAGATTTTCGGTGTTGACAACAACATCTATACCCAAATTACACTGATCATGCTAGTAGGTCTCTTGGCTAAAAATGCCATTCTGATTGTAGAGTATGCGGTTGATCGCAGAAGAAAGGGAATGAGTATTGTAAATGCGGCAATTGAAGGAGCAACTGCTCGTTTACGTCCAATTTTAATGACTTCTTTTGCATTTATCTTAGGTCTATTGCCGCTGATGTTATCATCAGGCGTAGGCGCGGCCGGAAATACATCGATTGGTACAGGTGCGGTCGGAGGGATGTTGATCGGAACGATATTCGGAATTTTCGTTATCCCAACACTATTTATCGTTTTCCAAACGCTGCAGGAGAAATTGAGCAACAAATCGCCATTTGATGAAGGGGTTGATGGAGAGCAAAAAGAATTAACGAACCCAGCAACCGAACAGCGCGAACATTAATTTAACAGAAGCTATCATGGTTTCGAAATCAATAAAGGATGAATAAAATCATGATAGTTTCTACTCCATTGAAAATAAATTATACAGATGAAAACTAATTATAAATATTCGTTTACGATCATAGGTTTTGTGCTACTTACCCTAAGTGCGTGTGTTACCCAACAGTATACCCGCCCTGACGTAAAAACAGATAACCTATACCGTGGACAAAACACTACCGATAGTGCTACCATCGCCACTTTGCCTTGGAAAGATCTGTTTGCAGATGCAACTTTGCAAACACTGATTGAGCAGGGATTAAATCAGAATTTGGACCTTAAGCAGGCCATTGAAAGAATTAAGATCGCAGAAGCTACTTTGTTCCAAAACAGAATGGCTCTATTGCCTTCTTTGCAGGCTGATGTATCGGTAACCGATAATAAACAATCTGCAAGAGCAGTTAACTTTCCGGCCGGAATTAATATCAACTTAGAAACCCAAACCTATAGGGCACAATTGAGTACCAGTTGGGAAGCCGATATCTGGGGCAAACTAAGCAGTGCAAAAAGATCAGCTTATGCTTCTTTATTACAGAGTGATGCAGCAAAGAGAGCTGTACAAACACAACTAATTGCGAACATAGCTAATGCCTACTATAATTTATTGGCACTTGACCAGCAATTGGTAATTACACAAAAAACCATTGAAGCTAGAAGAAAGAATGTGACTACTATGAAAGCACTAAAAGAAGGTGCCGTAGTAAACGGAGCAGCTGTTGTGCAGAGTGAGGCTAACTTATATGCGGCAGAAGTTACTTTGCCCGATTTGAAAAGAAGCATTCGTGAGGTAGAAAACACGTTGAGCATTTTATTGGCTGGTGCACCTTCGGCAATTAATCGCAGTACGCTAGATCAGCAGGTTCCTTACCAAAATCTACAAACTGGAGTTTCTGCGCAATTATTGCAAAATAGGCCAGATGTACAAGCAGCTGAACTTGCGTTTAGGGCAGCTTTTGAAAATACAAATGTGGCAAAAACGTATTTCTATCCAGCACTTACTTTAACTGCTGGTGGTGGATTAACAAGTTTGCAATTGAAAGACTTTTTCAATAATGCCGTTTTCTATAACTTGGTTGGTGGTTTAACACAACCTATTTTTGCTAGAGGACAGAATAAGGCACGTTTAAAAACAGCCGAAGCACAACAGCAAATTGCATTTTTTGCTTTTCAACAATCATTGTTAACCAGTGGACAAGAAGTTTCGAATGCACTGTATGCTTATCAAACAGCTGTTGAAAAAGAAGATACAAGAGCTAAGCAAATAGCATCATTAACAAAAGCTGTTGATTTTACGCAGGAACTCTTACGTTATAGTTCTGCCACAAACTATGTGGATGTATTAACTTCGGAACAAAGTTTATTGGCCGCACAGCTGAGCGGTGTGAATGATAAACTTCAAAAATTGCAAGCTGTAGTAAACCTTTACCGCGCTTTAGGTGGAGGTTGGAAATAATTTTTTGTTTGATTAGTTTTTTTTGATACGAAGTCCTGATTGAAAGATCGGGACTTTTGTTTTTATATTTGTAGGCCATGTCAATTTTCCCTACCCAATATTCGACACTTTCTGCTATAGCTTTAAAGGATTTTTTATCAGAGAAATATAATTTAAAGAATGCAAATTGTCGCCTGCTGATCCACAATGTGAGCGATACCTATCTGTTGGAAGATCTTCAAAGTAAATATATTTTCAAGATCTACAGAGATCAACATCGTAAGCTGCCAGAAATTAAAGCAGAAGTTGAATTGTTAAACATTTTACATCTACGTGGGGTTAAAGTTTCCTACCCTTTGGAAGATGTGAATGCTGAGCAAATCCAGTCGTTCAATGCAGCAGAAGGTATGCGTTATGGTGTATTGTTCAGTTATGCCAAAGGCGAGCCTGTTTATGCTATGAGCGATCAACAACTGGAGCTGGTAGGCAAAGAAATGGCACTGTTTCATGAAGTTGCAAGTAGCATTGAACTGAGTTATCCCAGAAAGGAATATAATTTGGATACCCTGCTCATCAAACCTCTTGCATTGATCAAACCAGCTTTTGAGCATTTGGAAGATGAATATGAGTATCTGGTCAATACCAGCAAAAAGGTAGCCGCCGGCATGATGAACATAGATGCTGAAAAGTTTAGCTATGGGTATTGCCACTATGATTTTTTGCCAAAGAATTTCCATTTTGATGGGGGAGAAGGCCTCACTTTCTTTGATTTTGATTTTGTTGGAAAGGGTTTTCTGATCAATGATATTTCCTCATTTTATGTGCACTTTTTTTTAGAGGTCTTGCATGGCAAAATAACCCAGGAAGAGGCTGACCGTTCATTCCGTGTATTTATCAAAGCCTACAGGAGTGTAAGGGTGTTGAGAGATGAAGAACTTGATGCTATTCCCTATTTTGGCTTTGCTTTTTGGGTGTTTTATCTTGGCTTTCACTTCGAGAATTTCGAAGATTGCTCCAGTCAGATTTTTGGGCCTAGGTATATTAAGGGAGTTGTTGGGTTTCTTAAAAAATGGATGGAATGGTTAAACGGATTGCAAATCCGTAGTTCAAATGATCGGGAAAAGATTTCCCGATCAGCAGGATGGCTAACCCAATGTTCTTAGCTAGTGATTATGATGCATTGCAAATCCGTAGTTCAAATGATCGGGAAAAGATTTCCCGATCAGCATGATGTCTAACCCAATGTTCTTGGCTAGTGATTATGATGCATTGCAAATCCGTAGTTCAAATGATCGGGAAAACATTTCCCGATCAGCAGTTGGGTACACTGTTATTAAGCATGAACCCATATTTTGGACCATTTCATGAAGGGTGGGTTATGCATTCAAAGCTTTGAGCTTTATGCTTTAGTCTTTAAGCTATAAAGGACATCCGAACTCCTAAGATTTCAATGCGATAATTGCAAAACATTAGCTCCCAAAGGCTGTTCCAACTTACGTTCGAGTTTGTGATCATGAACGGTTACCATGATTTCTAATGATCCAGTATCAACTGTTGCACTAAGCAAATGACCGCCGTAGGCTTTAAAATCATTTCCCGTTACTACACCATGGATATGCAATGAAACCTTATCGTTTTGCCAAGCTATAGAACCGGCCATACTTGCCAATTCTACTTTCGTAAACTCTTTTGGCTCATATTCTTTAGTCTTGAAATTAAAAAAGCCAAATTTCGCATTGACAAAACCCATTCCGGTGAAATTTGCAGAAGGGATTTTTTCTACATGCACTAATTTTTCAATTTGCATAAATACATCATCACCCTGTCTTAACACCATTAAATAGCCTGTAGGTGTTTTGATGTAACGTTTGGTCGTATCTTGGGCAAAAATAGAGCTGCAAGTAAAAAGTAAATAGATGAACATGATGGATTTAAAGTTTTTCATAAGCAATTTAATTAACATACAGTTAAACAAAATTCCACAGGAAAGGTTCAATCCTTTCTAAAGCGATGCCGTTGTCACAATATTTTAACTTTCTCCCAAATGTCAATGTTGTTAAGTTAAGCTTTACAAAGAACATTGGTTCGTCATCCTTTATACGATAGAATGGGGCATCCAAGGCTTTGCGCTTTAGTCTTTAAGCTATAAAGCTATCGAGGGGGACGGACTCTCGGACTCTCGGACTTTCCCGACTCTTTAATCCAACTAATAACCATACCTTCACCGATAGGCGGTTTGCCGAATAAATCCATTTCATTGGAAGAAATCTTTAATACCATCATCGATAGCTTTATCGAAGATAGGGTAGGTCTGGCAAATAACTTTTTAAGTGTTGCACTGGCGAAAAATCTAAAAGCAAATCTTGTCAAATTACATAGTAGCCAGTTAATGCTGGGTGCGGGAACTGGCAATAACAATACTGTTGTTCGTGATCAATTGGTGCGTGGTGATAAGATCTACTGGTTAGATCGGAAACATAATAATGTAGACGAAAACGATTTCTTCGACCTTATGGATGATTTTGTACTGCATTTAAACCGTACCTGTTATACAGGAATTACAGGTTACGAGTTCCATTATACACTTTATGAAAAGGGAAGTTTTTATCAGAAACATATCGATCAGTTTAAGGTAAATGGAACCAGAGCTTATTCTATGGTCATGTACCTTAACGAGAACTGGTTGGCAGTTGATGGAGGTGAATTGTGTATTTACCACAAAGATCACCATCAAAATATTGCGCCCATAAACGGAAGGTCTGTGTTTTTTAAAAGCAATGAATTGGCTCACGAAGTATTGGTGACCAATGAACCAAGAATGAGTATTACGGGGTGGTTGAAGGTTTGACGGATTGCAAATTAGGGGTGTTCGAAACCTTTATTAAAAGTTTATCAGTATAAGTTTTAAGAAAAACAGTCGATACTAACATTTTCTGTTGATAACCTTTTCATTATGTGTGTATTAAT
>Ga0247810_10000509_pt1 | contig 39958 bp, 45 predicted proteins | sample UWRJL119311C1_FD_179918 | JGI IMG/M metagenome (GOLD analysis project Ga0247810, IMG submission 179918) | Plant litter microbial communities from Arlington Agricultural Research Station in Wisconsin, United States - UWRJ-L119-311C-1 | ecosystem: Environmental > Terrestrial > Plant litter >...
TTGGGTCCCCGACACAGCCAGCTCCTTCTCTTCTTTTGCTCGAGTTCGTTCCTCTTTCAATCACTCTCTTCGATCCTTCAGCAATCTTGATTCTACGCGCAAGCACAATATATCGCCGGGCGATATCATACGCACTTATCATTCCTTTGAACCTGGTTGTTCCTCGAGCTTCATTATCGACGACAATCGCACCCTCCCAAAAAATAACCACTTATCACTTCTCACTCGCCGAGAACGCCCATTCACTGCAAAAAACATACGCGCAATCGAGATCCAAAATCTCCAACACCGGCTTACGTCCACGATCGTACACTCGGAACCGCTTCTGATTTCACTTCCATTGATTTATTTTCGACTTGCTCGACAGACGAACCTTGAACTTATTTATTATTTACATCATCATCTTCTTCTCTTTCTCCACCGCGAAAAGATCATCCGCTGGGAATAGATTGACCTCGCGTCAGCTTTGCACCGCAACCCATCGCCCTGGATCTTTTTTTTCCTGCACGAAAAAGACCACACGCCCTCCCACAACGTCACCTGAAAGTTTTCTTTGCTTCTTTGCAAACTCAAAACACCACCCAGGACTTTCCCAAAGGAGCAGCTCCACCAAACCCCCGCCCTTCTGACAAGACGACAGGTGCACAAGGAAAGTAACGTTCTTCTGACCACCTCCCACTTCCGCACCACCTCCGAGACTCCAATCGGTGTGTATCTACCGCACACATTTATCCGAGCACCACCACCCTTGCTCCCCACATCTCGAGGCATCTCGCCCTGTTGGCTTGGAAGAACTAAACTCCCCATATAACCCTTATCAACGGCAAAAGGCAAAACTCATCTTTCGATCCGGGATAATTCAGCAAACATGTCTGCTTCGCTTTCTCGGGCCTTCACGACCAGGCGGGCCAAGCCACCCAAGGATATCGATGTCTCTGTCGCGCTGCCGCAACGGAGCTCAACTACCAAGCACGCCTTTACGCCCGGTACTGTTCGAGCAGCAAAGATTTCGGCTCCGATCGAGCTGATATCCACCACCAACATGCTGTCCTACAACGCACCAGACATCTACCCAAGAAGTAGATCCTCGACCACTACCAGCACCATGTCTGATACTCGCAGTGGCCGGAGCAGCTCGGAGACGTCGCCTTCGAGTGTCGGAACCCCCTTTACATCGTTGGAATCCTCACCGACCAGCGCGGAACCACAACCAAACCACCTGTCGTGTTACTTTGGCACGCCTGGGAAGTCCGCCTCGGACGATGAAGCTCCTACGATACCGACGCGCGCTCTCTCACATACCAAGAAATCAGCGGAGCACATGGCCCGGAAACGCTCCATCTCCTCCAGAATATCTCCCAAGAACAGCATCTCACGGATATCCTCGCCAAAGCACAGCATAAGTCTATCGACAGCGCGCTCGTCGATCAACATGTTCAGCCCCAATCCAGATATTGCCGAGCACCCATTCGGGAACGAGCTCGCTCAGGTATCAGAGCTGGTGGAAGAATACGGCAAAAGCAACGAAAAGCTCCCCGTGGTCGATGAGGAAGAGCAAGAGCTAGTAACCAGAGGACTTTTCAAATTTCGGGCAGAGGACTACATGAGCGAACTACAAGATCTGATCTCTAGTACCTTTGGAGATTTGCCCAAGCCTCAGGTGTCTGCCATGTGGATATAGTATAGGTTACGGTTGGACTGGATCCTTTCGTATCCTAGTTTCGGCCCAAACGATTTCGGTGTACATACAATTTTGCCATTTGGCACTTCTTACGCTCTTTTACGACTTTTTATCAGGTTCACGTCTTGCATTATGGAAAAATGGATGGGGGGGGAGTTTATGGATCGACTGAAGGAGGCATCTAGTCACGGACATGGGAAACACTGTAGGAATACCCTTTTGACATTCTCTGATGGTTCAAATCTCTGGCTCAACAGATGTCGAGGAGGATATAATGCCTCTAGTATAAGGTGGAATTTAGTCATTAATGAAATGATAAATTTAAACTTACGTGTACCCTATTTGTGCATTGATGTTCCCCATGTACCCCAACTCTATCTCTAGATCACTGAAACATCGTAAAGGGTTAAACAAGATTAACATGACACCGGCTCGGCATCTGCATCTCCATTCCCCCGCTCCTTGGGAATTTTCCCGGATAGAGGGTCGAGGTGTTTGATCATCATGCATTCCTTCGTTTCTTATCGACTATCACGTGTCGTTGAAACGAGAGCTCTCACGTGAAGACCTTGTGGAGTACGGATGTGCGGCCGCAAGCGGCTTGGCTGGAATTTGAACTAAAATAATTTTGAACCTCATCAATTCTCAGCTTTCTCACATTGACGGGCTTTCTGAAGTCCAGCAACGTCTGGCTAGCCATGCCATGCGCATGAGCACCAGCTCGGTCCTTGTTCTTTCCTTTCTTGCCCATCATCTCTTCCATTCTCCAAGCCATCTACAAACACGTAAGCCTATCATCTCCCCCTTCCGCTTCCATAAAAAGAAGAAGAAAACCACCACCAGTCTGCGAACCACATCCACATCCCTCCTTTTTTTCTTAACATGATGATCTCCCCTTTATATATCTTTAGGAAGAGCCGTCTTAGGCCAACCATCCAAACAAAAGCACGCGATCCCCTCTTTGGCGCGGACGTCTGTGTTGGCATCGTCATATGCAGCAGATGGATGTGCTTTCGTAGGGGGCGCGTGTGAGGTGGTTAGCGGTGCTTAGAGAAAACGGGTTTCTGAAAGAAAAAAAATGATCAAATTCAAGCAAGCAACACTTGTTGCGATGCATTTGGTGGATTGTGTTGTTTTTTTCGCAGCTGCGAGCGTGGTGCCTTTGGTTGTTGAGTTTGCGCTAACCAAGGGTCATTTAGGTGAATTCTTAGTGATGCGATTGTGATGGGCGGGACATGGAGATGATACTGGGTCTTGGACTGGAGCTATGGGATGACGCATGGTTTGGATAGACCGATATATATCTTATGAGAGATGGCTGTTGTATTGCCATTTTTGGATCGAAACAGATAGGCTATTCGAATAAGGTATGGTATATAATGTAGATTAGATATAGACGTGGGTTTTCTAGGTGCAAGTGCACACGGAAGAGATCTGACTATAGATTAAAAATGCTAGTTTTCATGGTTACAACTGTTCATCACTTTCAAGAATAGTCAAGTGCTGTGCCCATCTTGAAATCTCACATTATCGTACTTTGACTTCTCCGTATCTACAGCGTGCATCAGTAGTTAAACGTCTTGTGCTGAAACATATTCGACCTCACCATGTAGATCATGTTTTGTCGTGCTGAAAAAGGCCACTTCAGCAAACTCTTATTTATGATGAGCATCATAAATATCAGAGACCGATATATATCCACCCAACGGCATTATTCTTATAGTCAACTGACTAGTCCAAAAACATTAATCGTAGAAGCACACTTTCAAAGTCTTACTTGGAGATTGAGCCAAAAGACGTAATACTCATTGAAACATCGAGATTTTGAAAACAGATCATAGAACGACCAATCGCAGCAGAACGATCATCATAGAGCACCACCTGCTTACCGCGCGAGTTCTCATCTAGAATTTCACTCCGTTGAAACAAATCTTCTATGGTTTTAGCTGAATGATGTCCAAATCTACCACCGCCGCAAGATAGCATGACGGGTAAAGGACAGCCTGAGCTTCACATCGCAAGACGGTCGATGTGGATGGGGACTTAATAGTCATGTAGCAAACCAATCCCAATAACGTCCAAAACAAAAAGCGCAATGCTCTTCTCGATCTTGTCATTTCAAGAATTCGAAACCACTCTTTTCGTATACAACGCACCTTTTCGGTGTGATCACATCTCTCTCTATCATCTCCGTTTCCAAAGTCGAGGATTCACGATAAAACCAGTCACTATTATTCCCGCCCGCAACACCAGCTAGCAACGATCTCTAAAACCTCTCACAATCTCTGCGTGTCATCTTTCTCCGATGTGTCCGATGCAGAACTGAAGGTTTAGCCTTTCAGAGTGAACCTCGACTCTGCTGACGTAGTGAAACCGCCTACCTCATATACGACACGTCCCTACCGACGAAACACTTGCATACGACGGGGAAGAAAAAGAAATTTTCGATGCAAGCTATGCAGTGGTGGCTCATAAACCTGCCTCTTTCTCTCTCTCTCCTTCCCTCCCTCTCTGCGAGGGAGACAGAAAAGAGGGTTTATGCAGCAACATCATCCCTGGTGGTGGCCGCTAATGCACGTTTACTGTAGTGTACATGGCAACACGCAAAACAAATAAAAACAAAAGATGATCTGCATGTTGCGGAAGCGAGGGTTCTGGAAGTTCCGCCGCGGTGGTAGCGGTGTGCATAACTGAGGTGGCTGGGAGGGGATCTGGAGGTGACGCGGGCTGGTGGACGCTAACGGTGGAAAAAAAGGAATTTTCTTTTGGGAGGGATGAGAAACTCTTTTTTTTTCCTGGAGGAGGGGGGAAGGGGAGGTGATTAAGTATAAGACGAAAATAGCTGGTGTGGAAGCCAATGTAGAGGAGAAGTGGTGGTGGTGGAGGGACATTCTTAGGAAATTGTAAAATGGACCAATGGAAAGTCTCAACCACTAAGAATTCACATTCTTCGGTAAGCTCGAACTTATACTCTGTGTTTAGCTTATTGCACCTCTTTTTTATACATATGGTTTTTGGCTATGGATTTCTGCCTATGGTTTGCTTCATCAAGTATAACAGTATTTACCGAGGAGCACCTCCCCAACGATCCACTTTTAAAGGGGCTTAAGCGAGATCTCCACATCCCATCAGCATTCCAGTGCACCAGATAGCTTCTAGATCCCCGCCAGCTCTTGATCATACCACCCAGATATGCTGATTCATGCCGACCACATCTCTACTTTATCTATATTGATTTGCAGGAAGACACTGTTATTCTAGGTCATCTCAGCGTGCCATATTCCGTCATCCCCCTATTTTCATTTTTGGAAGCGAATGCCCGACCCACATAGGTTACGCACAGATCAAACCCACAGATGAGGGCAAAGGACGCAAAAAATAATTGGTGAAAGCAAAAAGACGCATATCCAGCGGTACCATAAGAAACATCTGTATGAAAATATATCGCTATCAAGTTTTTGGAAGGGCCGGTCAACCCCTGCCCTGCGCCGGTTAGGTGATGGAATCAAGAGCGACACCCACCCCCTTTGAAGGAAGGGGCAAAAAATATATGAATCGAAATGGAGTCAGCAAGAATCGAACTCGCGACCTCTCCCATGCTAAGGGAACATTATACCACTAAACCATGACCCCGTTTCATCGAACCCGTAATGGGCTAATTTGGCTTTCTGGTTTCACCTACCTGTACTTATACTAGGACTCACACCCCTGCCAACAATGTTCTTTCTGATTGGCACTGCTTTGGTAGCATCCATGTCGTTATGGAGCAGTGCTTTAGTTGTGGATTGTAAGGTCACAAATAGCAGGATGATGCAGTACTTAGGTTGTAGTGGTAGTGGTAGGAGGTAAGATCATAGGAACTGACTTCTTCTTGTTTCTTGTTGTCGTAGCTCCTTGTTATATCCTCGAAGTCTACACAAAACCTTGTTGTGTGACTTCATGCTTTCAGATTAGTAAAAAAAAATAGCTTAAGAGTTAATTCTTTGATATAGGTTGTGATGGAAATTACATCTGACTTCTCTAAGAGGATACTTACATAGAAAATCTCCATGCGATAAGAACAATCTAACCGATGACTGTGTGATGGATGACCTTGTATCCTAAATTGAGATTATATAGCTATGATCAATCCTTCAATCTATAGTTCAAGAAAAAGCTATAAGCTGTTTCATTGGAGCTTGAAATGCTATTATTATTGACGGAATGTTAGAATTGGTATTATGAGAGACCATGCGAGCCAGTTACCGGGCAATGAAAAATGCTCAAGGTATGAACATAAAGTATCAAATTACTTGTCTGCTATGGAAAAAGCAGCAGTAGGAAAGGAAAGAACTTGGAAGTTATATGATGGAATCCCATCCTTGTCTGTATTGACCTACTTACATTTATTCCACTTTATAAGATGTTAAAAACTACCACTGTCAGCTGTAGGCCGAGGTGGTAGTAGGGTTCCTAAGGACTATTGGGCCGGCCGTTTGAGTTACCCCTCTAGGTATTAATTGTGACGTTCTGTTTTTAAAGACTGTTCCCATGCGCTTTGATATGCTAGTGGGGAAAACCAACATTTAGGGACCTACAAATGTAGAACCTACATTTGGGGCAATACCCCGACTTGGCTAATTGTAAAGGACCTCAGTTCACAATAGGTACAATAGGAGAGGTTCCTCTGCGTAAACGTGTGATAAGGTTCTTGTAATCTGATAAGTCTAAGGAAGGAAGCTCTCCGTAGGAGAGATATAGGCATAGCATAGGTAACTAATGGGGATGTGGTGCCTGAGGCCACAACACTAATCTATCCCAGTGATACAACTTTCTAAACCTCTTCTTTTTGTAATTGTCCTTAGCTAGGCTAGATGGCTTTTTGTAGCGAGCTATTCAAATCTTTCTGCCTACTATGGCTGGTAGGACATAGCTCAGCAAGTGTTGAATGACAGTCGGTCATGCACCTTCATGAATCTTATTGTGAGTTGGTCCACTACGACCATGATAACATATTATTCATTGCTCTGTATAGCAGAGCATAATGGCTAAGCAGTGAGCACGCCAAGCTTTAGATATATAGTTACAGTACAAACCAGGTTCATAAGTAAACCTCATGTAGTTGATATCGTGCTGCCCTTTCGGGGTTGGGCTCCTGCCCCATTGGGTAAGGCATGTACGAGCCCACTGTTGGAATATACAACATGATATCGTTGGCTAGTAATCTGTGCTGCCTGCCGTTGTTCGACTTGGTTAACCAACCGAGTAATACATGAGCCAACTCCATGCTGTGACTTCAACCATTCTTTACGCGTTCCAAAATTTTAATTCCACACCATCGTCTTGCACTTGGAAAGACAGAGGACTAGTTCAAGTGTATATTGCAAATAGCTACGGATACCGCGTAGAGTAAGAAGCAAATCCTTTGTAAATTAGACGAAACGCTAACTATAAGGCAGAATTGATCTTGACGCCATGGCGGCCTTTTATGATCCCTGGGATGCAAGATACAACCGACCTATTGTCGGAGGTAGGGTTACAAACCCTATCACGGGAGAAGTCGAAGTAGCCGGAGAAATGTTCGTTGCAGGTCCACCAAGTATTCAAGTGATATGGGTCAACTTGTGTCTGTCTTCAACTTCGTCGGGCTGGGGGACTATAGCCGCTTCTCTCAACTGTACGATCGATGATGCCTTGATTCAGATTGCTCAGCAGGTTAAAGAGGGGCTTTACTCCATTGTCAGTTTGAACGCTAGCGCCTATTCGTTAACAATTATGTGCAAAAGCACAACGACCGGTGAAGAAATACGTCAGAACATACACACATTAAGGCACAATTTGCATGGGGATAGAGACGAAGAGCAAGAACTTCCGAATTTAAGTGATGGTACTATTCCTGCTGCTTCTGAAGTTACTGGAGGCCCATCTTCGGGATCTCCTGAACTCGAAGAGAATAATATTTCATGAGCTAGATAGAAAGATATCTCTATCTATAGAGACATGAAGCAGTACAAAGATCTGCATTGTTTCTGTCTATATTGTGTTTCCTTATGGATTGAACAATGTGCTAGGGTTACTCATACTTTGAAGTCGACTCTCTCTGTAGCCCGAAGCTGGTCCATGTCAATCTTTTCTCTCCTCAAGTGCCCGTAAATTATAGGGCTGTTGGGCTTAGCAGAAGTGCAATTCCTGTCCCTTGGTATCATGCTGAGCTCGAAAAGGCTAGAAACATTGCTCATATCGGGTTTTATTTCCCCCAGATGCTCAATGGGCCGACATACATTTTCGGATCTAAGGATGGTCTTTACGATGGCTTCGGCCTCACTGAACAAAGTCAAGGCAATCTAATCTTCGTTGCCAATAATTATAGGGTGAGCTGTTTGTGAATCGATGATTTAAATATGAGGAGTTTAACAAATACTAGATGGGAGCGTACGGCTTCTTAGCAGGACGTACCGCTGAGCAAGCAAACGCTACAAATCTTGGCCTGTATGATCAACATGCTGCGCTGCAGTGGACACAGGATCATATTGCGCTCTTCGGAGGCGATAAGACTCAGGTGACTGCAATGGGTGAATCTGCTGGAGCAGGCTCAATCATGGCCCAGTTGATTGCATTTGGAGGCAAGCAAGATCCGCTGTTTCGGAAAGCCATTGTGCAGAGTCCAGCGTTTCTATCCGCTCTGGATCGGGACGGAGTACTTGAAACAACTTTTATGGCATTTGAATGGGAAGCAGGATGTGCTGGTAAAAGGCTTATCCTGTCTATCCAGTGTCCCCACGTCGGCGATCGCGAAAGCCAACGAGATAGTGATCAAAGCTGCACCTCCTGGCTCATTTGCCTTTGGCCCATCTTCAGACGGAGTCTTTATTCGACAGCCTCCTAGTGTAGAGTATTACACCGGTAACTTCGTCCAGGGTATGGAGAGTCTTATTATGTCGCACACAACTGACGAGCCCTACATCTTCGCGAGCGCGGATTTATAAGACCCAGAAACAGCTCGACGACTATGAGCAGAACTTTCTACCCAGCAATGCACCCATGCAGGAGGTGGTTCAGGATTATACCAGGCAGTTCGCAGACGTGCAAACAGCGCTGGAAGAGCTTATCCAAGGCTCGAGCTTCACATGTAACGTTCGCTACATGACACAAAATTTTGCCGGAAAGACATGGAATATGCAGTATTCTAAGGGTCGTGGTACCCACGGTGCCGATATCCTTCCCACCTTCTTCAGTACTTATTCCCCGCTCGCAAGTCTCATTGGGATCCTCAACCCAGATATTAAGAAAAGCGGCCCGCGCCTTTGGTCCTATTTTGTCAGCTATATCACAATAGGTGACCCGAATGCAGCGCGGACGCTCTCGAAAGCTCCTGATATGCCAAAGCCATTGGATTCAAACGCGGAAACATTAGGTCCCATCCTGAATGTTGATGATGATTTTACGCTGGTAGCGGGTGACCTAGACACGACGTTAACTGAGTGCGACTTCTGGAATAATGTGATCACTGGGGCGACGAATGTCCTAGGTTATGCACCGCCAGATGCAGTGGGGCAGAGTACTATACCGGCAAGTAACCCGAGTGGGAACTTTTTTGGCATAGGGCAGAGTTTAGGAAACTCTAGTATAGCCGCAGGCATAGTAAAGACATCTTTGAAGGTGGAGAAAGGTTCAAACACAGGTAACAGGCGTAGAGTTGGAGCTACATTTTCATTAGTCCTGTTAGCAGTCTTCGCGTCGCTTGTATGATCCTATATTTAACTTTGCTGGGCAAACAATAATAAAGGTTTATGGGAATCAATCTATTGTATTGACTACTTACGGGGGGGTGGTGTTGATAATACGTCTGAAGCCCAACAAGAAACCCATGATATGGCGATACTGTATGAAAATATCACATGACCATAATGAAACCATTCCAACACCTGCCTATTCTTGCTTATGACCATTTAGAGCCTAAACTTCATTGAATTTTTATTTTTTAAAGGTAGTTGGTGTCTTTGTCATATGACAAAGATAAAAATTATGTTTAGGAGCTATTGGTTGTCAATATATTGTGCCTTAGTAATGATTACATTCGTTAGAAACTTACAATAGCCTTGTAAACTGTCCATGTAGCTCCTTTTAAAACTTCTCATCTTTTTATAGAATTAGCAATACATTTCGGGGGTGATCGATCGGCACGAGGCAAGATATAGGTAGATGGCTGTTCGAAAGTACCCATATCCACGGGTAAAGAAACGTTGAATCAGTTGATCGGGAAGAGTAACCATAAGAGCTAAACAGTGCTTGGGATGCAAAGTCTTGAGAATCTAGTCTGGCACTGGAAACTTAGGTATAAATTAATTTTAATTAGCTTCTGACAAGAGAGAGCGTCGACTTCGAAGTATCATCAGACTTGCAATCAGTTGATGTTTATAGAAGAGAAATAGCCTTAACTATGGCCAGCTTCTTTCATTGGCTTAGTGACTACAAGCAAATCACAATCTATAGTAGTATATTATCCCAAATACAAAATATTGATGAGCTACATACTTAAATCTTAGCTTTTTGTTGAATTGACTCTGCCTCTGCTTCTTCCCTCAATATCCTTTTTAGGATCTTTCCACTTGCTGTCTTAGGAATAGACTGCACGAAACGGATACCTCCCGTCAATTCCTTATACTTAGCTAGTCTAACACTGCAGTAGTCCTTTACAATTTTTTCGTCCAACAAGCTGCTTTCCGGAAGTGGTCGTCGCACAACATAAGCTCGAGGATGTTCCACGTTCGTCTCAGAAGGATCCTTGACTCCAATTACAGCCGCATCGATGATAAGAGGATGTGAAAGCAACACACTTTCTAACTCAGGCGGCGCAACTTGAAAACCACGGACTTTAATCAACTCCTTCTTACGATCTACAACATACCATTTCTTCGTCTTCTTTTCACAATACATAATATCACCAGTCTTGTAGTATCCCTCAGAATCAAAGGTTTCGGCATTGGCCTTTGGATTGTCAAAATAGCCAGAAGTAATGGTTGGACCGCGTATAATCATCTCTCCACGAATATCATAGCCTCGGATGTCATTGCCCTCGGCGTCGATTAGTTTGACTTCGACGTTTGGGATCAGTCTGCCAACGCTTCCTGTGTCGTCGTCTTCAGGATAGTAGAACATGGTTGCAATACAACAGGATTCCGTCACTAAGAGAATAATCAGCTACAATTATACATTTAGCCTTCTTGATGACCTTTAAATAGGCCCTGTGCCCGCATTTGGTGTTCTTTGAGGTGTAGAAAATGACTGTCACGTACTACCATATACTTGCGTAACCTTTGCTTCTGCTGGCAACAAGTTTCTAAATCTGGTCTGCGACTCCGCCTAAAATTGTAGAATTCAGTACACATATAATCGGTACATATATGAAATAGTAAACTGTAGCTTATCTTGACTGCCGGATTACGCTGACTTACACTAAGTGGCGCTGCTCCTACAGCTACAGATCGAATTGATTCCAAAGAGTATTTCTTTGCAAGCCCAGACATCTAAATAATGAATTTTAGCATAGTAATATGATGTAGTCCATAGAGTTATCTAATGATAGAATGAGCGCTTTCCCGGTGCTAGGTTACGTACCACAATGGCAATAACAATTGGAGGCACTAGAATCATTTCATTTATATTGAATCTCTCGATGCTAGCCATGAAGTGCTCTAGCTCAAACCGCCGCATTATTACGACAGTATAGCCTCCTTTCAGAGAGGATGTATGCACGACTGAATGAGTTAGTCCAGTGTCAGATATTATCCCCCGGCAACCTACGAGGAGCGGATGCTGCATGGAAGAGTGGTAAAGCAGCAATGAACCGGTGCTGAGGAAACACTGGTTAGTCGCGAGCGCATTTTTGCAGCGGAGGCGAGGAGCAACTCACCTTGTATGGCTTGACGTTGATTTCATGGCAAAGTGTATGCTCAGCCACGAAATTGTAGTGTGAGATGTTTACAGCCTTTGGATGTCCAGTTGTTCCGCTACTGAAGAGTCGTGCAGCTATGGTGTTTTTGGAAGTCCTCTGATCGTCGAACTTGACCCAATCTTTTTCTCCATACTGTAATAGGTTCTTCCATGGCTTAAAGCCAACGGGAATCGGTTGATCAAGAGGATTGAAGATCCAGATTCTCGAGTCGGGAATACCACAATCCGTTGCTGCTTTCAAAACAGTATCAAGTATCTCCGGTTCGGAAATAACAAAAGCCACTTTTGCCGTCCTCATGTGGTGCTTCACTTCATATTCCGTGTAGCCTGGATTAGTTCCAGTGAACACACCGCCGGCTGCAATTATTCCAAGGACAATTATAGGGTAGTAGACATCATTGAAGGAGGATATGCAGACGCAATCACCTTTCGATAGTCCTGCAGCATGTAGTCCAGCTACTAGTTTTTGAATGTGAACTCGAGCTTCAAAGAAGGAAATTGTCCTTGATGGATCGTTAGCATCAATGAATATCTACCCATGTTATTTTGCTAAGTTCTCAAAAGATATGAGGACAAATATTTACTGGCTCATGTTGATTTATCTTTGGTTCATCAAATGTCCATGACAAGATATCCTTGTTGGGAATTGAAACATTCTGATCTGACGCGAAGAACGTCATCTTTCCTCATATAGATAAAAAAAATATAGCCGTCGGAAAATGTTTCGATTTGTTTTCGAAAGAAGAAACATTTTACTAATTTCGAGAGCATCTCAGCTTATTATACTGCCGCGTCTCACTGCACTAAACGTTCGTAAAATCATCCATACAACCACGCGGGATGGTTGGTGGGGTTATAGATGCTAGCTCATAGTGTTTCGACACTTTCAACAATCCTTGGTGCTGCTTTACAGTTGGAGCCTTCGTGTCACAGTTGCAGAGTACATTAAGGTGCTTACGCCAAAAGCAAGGTATTAACAGACTGATCAAATTGTTCTTAAAATAAGTATGTAAATACCTTTGACCTAAATGGAATGATGACGAGCCTGAGTCATTAATGATCCTATTGTTTAACGTGTAGCAATATGCCAGCAGTGTGTCACAACTGAATGCAGCGTCACTTATTGTGGCACTTTTAGCATTATATATTTGTTTTGTTTAGATGTTGCACAGGTTTACTCCCTCCAGAAATTTTGCGCTTTGTGACTCTCTATCTGCATAACCTGGTCCCATTCCTAACTTTATCTCTACACCGTGTCTCAATGTTCTATCAGTCGAAGTGCAGTATACAAATTTCTTGATTAGTATTTTCACCGATCAACCATCTCTCATCCCCACAAATCCTACCTTTCCCTAGCAGCTGAGACCATAGGTCATCTCGTAAATATGTTTCATGGCCCATGACAAAGATTGATATTGTTTCCATTGAAAAGACATGACGTGCGCTGAACTTGATCTTAGCTTCAATATCAATAGCTTCTGAAACGGTGAGGTAGGGAAATTCCTGGTCAGTTTAGCCCTACAATATATCACTATCCCACAATACTTACTTCATGCCTCCAGCAAGGAGCCTGGCCGGGATCTAGTGTATTGTTAGCATTTTATCTTCTTAGAAACTACTCCATTTTCGAAGAAGTAAGTAAATACATACGCCTGGAAATTTCGGTTCTCTCACAAAAAGAGCGATAAAGGTCGCCACCAGCTCCACATTCATCTACCCATCTCGGGCCCATCACGAAAGGAATCCCAGTGGACTTCACCGTATGAAGCGTAGGAAGAGTGTTAGATGCTTGATTACCAACAAGCCACCTGTGGTCCTCTTCAATGAGGTATACATGGCTTTCGTCTAGCTTGAGATCACATAATTTAGGTGTTATCCCTTGTCTTACATCATAAAAGTCAAAGTCTTGGTCCAGAATTTGTTTGATGATCTTAGGGTTACCAACTATATGGTCGTGCTTGGAGACTTCGAAAGGATCTTCCGATGGGCGGTAGGTCGAAGGCACCGATATATCAAACACGTCCAAAGATTCCAATGGGAAATCAGCATCGTCTGTCCCTGCTACCCACCAAAATATGGCATAATGAGACTTAGAATGGGCACTGTAAAACCGAGTAGCAGAATTTAATTCATCATGTTGTAAACGATCACCAAGCTTCCATTCGTTTCTAATGCTGTTGGTTAGATAGTTTATTTCGGTGTACCATTTAGATCTTACCGAAACACCACATTCCATTCGTTGCTAACACCGTCATAGCTGATATCATATGCTGTGCCAAAATGTCGATGACACATATGCCCAAGGCTCGCTTCATAGGGATCACTCTCACACCACTCTGCGACAAGAACGCTGTCTTTCAACCTGATTCTTCTAACGATTTTATGATCAGGAAATAAATGTACTCTCTTTGACCTCCCAGTGACGACTTCGTACAGCACATAGCTCTGCGAGGTGGCGCAAGGGAAGACCAGAATTCCGTCCTCATACGTCCACAGCGTATCTGCATAATGGAAAGGAGCAAGGCTTCCCTCAAAACTAAGGTACTGATCCCAAGTTGCAACGGGATAATATCTTGACCATGGCGGGGCAACTAATGACTTGGCCATGGGAAGTCTTACAGCACTTCTAGGCTGTCCAGCTTCGAGATATTGATATCTGCTTGCTACCTTTGCAAATAGATCGCACCAGTTTACTGAGCCATCATCAACACGCTCATGAGAATGTCGAGTTTCTCGAGCTTTCGGAAAGTGACATTGAAGCGCTTGGCGGTTTAGGTTTGAATCAGTGAAAACCGTACGAAATTCTTTGGAAATACGCCGACATAATAGAAGATCGGATGGTGAAAGATAGGCGTTGATTAAGAAGAAAATATCGATGGGGAGAGAGGAGATAGACATGGATTCTACCTCAAACAAACAATTATATTTCTGTTTGCGGACTTTCGTCCCTAGACTTCAACCAGTGCAGGACTTCGAAGCCGTCTTTATTATAGTCTCAAATTGATGAGCAGTACTGTCGCTTTTGGAATAAGCATTTTTCTGTCAATTATGTTAACCTACTAGATGAGCTATACCTATGCCTAATCCATCTAATATATGATAGAAAATATCAAAAACCCAAATTAAAAATGTTGTTATTGCACACTAGAATCCTTATTTGTGGTATGCAACCAGAAGTTCAATATTATTCTTGTTATAAACTCAACAGTAAAATATATATAAATTCTTTAATAAGGCACCGCCTTCGACCCCATTCCTGAAGCTTTCCGCGAGTGATGTATTTATGCGTCTCGATCAAATGAGGCAGGTGCTGCCGACTCCGCAGATAACCGAATTACAGCCGAGCCAGAATTGACCCGATGCCGCAAGCCGCGGCCGGCAAGTAGTAAGTCGAATACATGTAGATCGGAGCATCTATGAATGAGACATACTATTCTCTCTAACCATACTACTTGCAACTCCAAGCAAGATGCGTCGAGTCCTCACAAGAACGCTCCCTGCTACTGCAGTGCGAGCGCCACGAGCAGCTCCATCCTTTAGAGCATCAGCTATAAGCCAGACCTCTAGAGCTACCTCTCGGAACTTCCATGCTTCCTCGAAACAGCTCAAGCCTGCGGCAGCTTTGGCATTCGATGCTGACAACTATCCTATGAGCCACGAGAAAATACAAGATGTTAAAAATACCCCATACTTCGTTGACAACAAATTCGTCAGCTCGGACGCTACGCAGTTCATTGACCTGACTGACCCTGCTACTGGCAACCTCGTCACAAGGGTTCCCCAAAACACAGATGCCGAGCTCAAGGCTGCAGTTGCGAGTGCTCAAAAAGCTTTCCCAGCTTGGAGGGCCACAAGTGTCATGGCGAGACAACAGATTATGTTCAAATTCACCAGTCTGGTACGGGAGAATTGGGATAGACTAGCTGCTAGCATAACACTTGAGCAAGGCAAGACATTTGCTGGTACGTCAGAATAACCGCCAACGATCAAACTCAAAGCTAACCTGTGTGAGATGCCAAAGGAGACGTTCTCCGTGGCCTACAGGTGTCTGAAGCTGCATGCAGTATCCCCCAACAGATGATGGGCGAGGTTTTAGAAGTTGCTAAGGACATGGAGACAAGAAGTTACAGAGAGCCATTGGGTGTTGTTGCAGCCATTTGTCCATTCAGTAGGTGCAATTTACTGGGCTGCTTAATCTTTACACCCTAACCATTCTATAGACTTTCCTGCCATGATTCCTCTTTGGTCAATTCCTACTGCAACAGCCGCCGGAAATTGTCTCATTTTGAAGCCATCGGAACGTGATCCAGGTGCTTCAATGATATTGGCAGAGCTTGCTGAGAAAGCCGGGTTCCCACCTGGAGTTTTGAACATAATTCACGGATCAGCTAAGACCGTTGACTTTATCATCGATGCCCCCGAGATCAAGGCCATTAGTTTTGTTGGAAGCAACCGCGCAGGAGAATACATTTTTACCAGAGGTTCAGCCAACGGTAAACGTGTACAGGCCAACTTAGGAGCCAAGAACCATGCCGCTATTCTCCCAGATGCTAATAAGCAACACTTTGTCAATTCGATTGTCGGTGCTGCATTTGGTGCTGCTGGTCAGCGATGTATGGCTCTTAGCACTTTGGTTATGGTTGGTGAAACTAAGGATTGGCTTCCGGAGGTTGCCGAGAGTGCAAAGAAACTGAAGGTCAATGGAGGTTTCGAGTCAGACGCTGATTTGGGACCAGTCATCTCTAAAGAAAGCAAAGAGAGAATCGAGCATTTAATTGCCAGTGCCGAGGAAGAGGGTGCGACTATTCTCTTGGATGGACGAGGTTTCAAGCCCGAAAAATACCCCAACGGCAACTGGGTCGGGCCAACTATAATTACAAACGTAAAGCCTCACATGAAGTGCTACACTGAAGAAATCTTCGGGCCAGTACTTGTGTGCTTGAATGTTGATTCTCTTGATGCTGCCATCGACCTCATCAATGCCAATGAGTACGGAAATGGTACAGCCATCTTTACCAAGTCGGGTGCTACAGCAACCACATTCCAAAAGAATATTGAGGCAGGTCAGGTTGGTATAAACGTTCCGATTCCAGTGCCTTTACCTTACTGGAGTTTCACTGGTAACAAGAAGAGTGTTGCTGGAGGTGGTGCAAATACATTTTACGGTCGTCCAGGTTTACAATTCTACACACAGCAAAAGACCGTGACCAGTTTCTGGAGCAGTAATGATGCTGTTTCTAAGGCGGCGGATGTATCTATGCCTACAAACCAGTAGAAATCTGCTATTATATATATGTCATGAATAGCAAGATCAAAATCGTATATTGTTTCCTTACGCCTAAAATGTATACGATCCACCTACCGTTAAAATGTAGGTACTACGGAATGAGACTGGAGTGTGCATCAATAGTCTGCATACCGTTAAACTTCGTAATAAATCTCATTCTAACCCATATCATCTTCTCCAAGCACCACCAGCCCCACATCACATCACAACGTGTTAGATGAGTATCACGCCTCGTAGTTAAGAAATTACACCGTTTGGTAAAGCAAGTCATCTGATTCCAGTAATAGCTGGCTGAGACTTAAGAATTGGACTTTTGAGGAAAGTCAACTATTTGAGAAAGGCTAGTATTGTGTATATGATCTTACCACCGCCCTCGAATGGTCAGTATTGATTCAAATATAATGCATTATATAGTCTGCATGATGATGAACATCTAACTTAGATGAATATCAACGATTCGTCGAACTCGGTTTAGCATGTCAATCCTGTGATTTCTCTCCTTAATAGAATGTCCCTCTCTGGGATAAATCACCATCTCGCAAGGGATATCATGATGTAGGCAGCCCCGATGAAAAGCAATCGCCTGAGATGCTGGTACTCTGACATCCTTCTCGCCATGTAAAATCAATATTGGGGTTTTGATATCCTTCATGTGCCAAATTGGACTCCCATGCCTATCTTGAGTCTTCCGCGATCCGTCTTCCCAAGGTGCTTTTCCTGCAAGATGTGCTTCGAAGATTGGGGCATCAGAGGTCATGGACATGAGATCCCAGTCGGTCACTCCAGCGCCACAGATTGCGGCCTTGAATTGGAAATCGGAACGAGTAACTGAGAGATAGGAAAGGAAACCACCTTGAGACCAACCACCGATGACAACACGGTCCTTGTCGATGAGCCCCTTTGAGATACCAGCTTTCACGAGTGTTATAACATCATCGTAGTCTGAAGTGCCCATTCCGCCTTCTGCTGCACTTGAATATTTGTTGCCGTGGCCTATATACTAGTGTTAGGACTGAATGTACGTCAAATATGGGAAGGTATTGCTTACCACTACCTCCACGATAGTTTGGACACATAACAGCGTAGCCAGCAGAAACGATCCAAGGAGCCCAGTGGTATCCTGCTGGAGCAAAAGATATACTGCTCCTCAAGTAAGGCCCGCCATGAACTTGGATGAATGTCGGCCATGGTTTTCCTTCTTCCACCTTGCCTTCTTTCGCAGTATATGGGATCATGAAAACGGCATCAAGATCAGTCCCATCTTTAGCTTTAGCGTATAGTGGCTGATCTGTACCGATATTCAACTTCGCCAGTGCGGCACCATGCTGAGACAACTGGGTGAGCTTTCCATCCTGTACGGAAAAGATTTCAAGAGGCCTATTTATAGAGCCTTTGGAGAGCACGAGAACAGGCTGATCATCAATTGTAGCAACATCCCAGGTGTTGATATCATGCATCTCATTGTAGAGAATGATATCGCTGTTTAGAAGACGAATCTGGTCGTGAAGTCTAGATTGCACACGAACCCAAATTTTATCCCCAGTCAAACGCATATCCACTGCATCATTAGTCGTCCCAAAACTGTGTCCCTCCCATTTTAGTTCATCGAGAGATACTTTGTAAATCATTGTAGACGTATTTGATCTTGTGTTGTTGACACCGGCGGTAAAGTAAATGTCTCTTCCTGACCAAATTATATCACCTGCCCCTCCAGGGAATTCTGTGATAGAAGATATCTTGCTAGTCGAGAGCTTTACCAGCTCAAATTTAATACCCGTTTGCGATGATTCCAGCTCTGGAAGATCATGCAAGATGTATGCGATTTCAGTAGAGTCTTGACTCCATGTAAACTCGTTAACATGAGCGTCTTTCGAGACCAAATCTGACACCTCCCGAGTTGCTACGTGAACAACACGCAGGCGATTGTACTCCCAATATTCTCCCCATACCATCGCATCATCTCTATTGTCCTCTTTTGCTTTTCGTTCCGCTGATTTCTCATCGGGGCTGAGGAACGCAATGGACTTTCCGTTAGGACTCCAGCGGAAACTGGTAATGTTTTTCTTATTGTCGACTTTGGTTACTGGATATGCCTCCCCTCCATTGAGAGGTAATATAAAGATAGCCGAGGTTTCGCCAGCCTCAGCTCGATCCGACTTGAATGCGATGGTATTTCCATCAGGTGACCATTGAGGCCTGGTATCACCGAATAGGCCTGATGTGAGTTGACGAGCTGAATGCTTCTCGCCAACATCCGCAATCCAAATGGAAGAGAGAAAGTTCTTATCTTTCTGTGCGGCTGGGGCTAATACATAGGCGACCTGGCGTCCAGATGGGGATAATTGCACACTACTGGGAATATTCATATCCACAAGGGCTTCTGCAGTTACCATCTTCTCAGATTCATAGGCAGCCATAGTTGAGTTCTGAAATATATGCAAATTTTTTAGATGGTTATTCGCTAGGAAATTACGATCCTTCCTCTCTCGGAGTCAGAGCGGTGAGTGTCGAAACTGTAATAAATGCGTCAGCAAGAACACAAAGAAATAGTAAGTCCACTGAGTGACATATTATCAATCACTACATTTGGCCTGCACATGAGGGACTTCAATATAAAGACTTCCAACTACTTATTTTCTTACTGTTTCGTCACCCAAAAATTAGGCTTCCATATAATCAGGCACCAAAAGACTAGGAAAACCTAAATGTTGATCAAAAGCGGAAGGTCAAAAGCTGGTGGTACAGGTCGGAAATTGAATGAAAAGGAGAGCAACAAGCCACATCGAAAATTTCGATTCAGCTAAATAATTTCGTGATAGGATGAGCGAAAACTTGCAGGTACTTCTTGTGTTAAGGTTACTTCCGACAATGCATATCGGTTTCACGCACCTTTAAGCAGGGGGTCGGTAGTCTCTTCAAATATTTCCAAATATCACGAGGCAGCGGCAATAAGGGCTCTAGCGAGGGGCGGCTTTGCTTACCCATATGTATATGGTGTTTCTTAGCTGGAGGCATTTGTAATTTGCTATAAGATAGTAGCTAGACTGGTAGCATTGCATCACCAGATCATATCTCAGCAAATAAAATGGCCATTGTTTCTATTGATCCCAAGCCTCAACCTCACGCTCCCAATCATCTGGTGCCTCCTCCGCGATCTCTTTCTTCTTCTTCGGCAACCCTTTTCCAAGTACTGTAAAGGAGGATTTGGCTCCAATTGTTTGTTTCGGGACGGCTGGTCCACCAAAGCCACCTATGGGCATTTGCGTCAGTATGCCATGTGAATAAAAGGGGTTGGTCCTTACCTCTTGCTACTTGGCTCCACCCCCCTGCAGTGTTTTCGTCTTCTCGCCTGATGACATTTACTATTAAAAGGTTAGCTAAGCCTGATTAAACAAATTTAAAGATGGGTCTTACAGTTTGAGTCCACCACGCAGAGAGTGGTGGAAGACGCTAGATTATTGTCTTTGACTGATTTGGATATGGTCGACTTCAAACTGGATAAAGGTGTCTTCTCATGCCATGATACAGATGATGGAATGACTTTGACAACGACGTCACCCGATGGTAGGAACGAAATGCTGGGCTTTAGGTTTGGCAATAAGGCGCCGAATTCATGTTGTAGCTCATCGACCGTAAGGCCAAATCTAGGGTTCGAAAGAAGAAGCGCATTATAGGGCTCTGCTGTCACCATCAAGCTCTAATAGCAGAGGGAAGTCTGTTAGCGATGGAAAATATTGTTTAGGAAGGAAGTGTAAACGGCATGTTTAGAATACTTACTGCTGATGGTTGTATAGGTTCTGGTACTGGCTTTGATATTTTGACACATTGAGCTAGAGTTTTCATGGGCGCCGAGACGAATCTCGGGGTTTTGAAGATACTAACGTGGCGATGTGGTTCTGGATCCTGACTTTCGGAATCCAGCCCATAGTCTTCTGCAAGAGCATGTATAAAAGCTCTTTGATTAGACTGCATAGGCTTGAATCTCAGTCTTTTCTCCTTTGGATCTGCAGCGAAAACCCTGAATTCACGCTCGTAGGTCTGGCAGAACTTCGTGCTCTCTTTGAACAAGTTTAGAGTTTCTGTAGAGTATGGAATGTGAGCATCTAAATGCGTTGCAGGATCAATGTTTAAGGCGGCTGCAAGCTTAGCATTTCTTTGCAGCCTCAAGCACTCGTCGTTGCACTCAAGAGACTTTTTCGAATTGCCTTCGCTATTTTTCGAAGCCAAGCACTGAATAGGCTTCTTCTGATGCTGACATTCACAGGTAATGAAAGTCTTAGCCTGGCAAGCGCTCATCTCATTGCAGGGATATGGGGCATGACACTAATTAGTTTGTTAGTTGATGAAAATTGCCTAAGTCGTAATGGAGAAACTAATATTGGAGACAAAACTTACCTTATCGTTACATGTATGTTCACATGATTGTCGCTTTCTTCCACATAACTGAGTACACGGCGAGGTAGCATCCTCGCACTGACCTTCTCGATGGCATTGAAGTTGACAAAAATGATTACCACATTTGAGTTTCTTACCACAAGGGAGACCACATCGTACTTCTGTGAACCAACACGGCTGATTCTTTAGTGTTCGCTTACCACAAATACAAGGCTTCGCAACAAGATATGAGCATTTCGGGCAAGACACAGTATCAGGATGGCACTGATGCTTCGTTTGAGGATGTTGACATGAGCTTGGACGAGTGCAATCGAAGTGACATGGAGGTGCCTGGCTTCCACACGGCTGAGGAGGTTGAAGGACAGTTCGGCCACATGCACAGCTAATGTCTTCAAATACCGCTTCAAGACAACTTCGGCAAGGGCCTTTATGACAGAGGTCTGGAAGTTGAGTTAGCTTATCTTACGTGATAGTCACTAGGTAAAGGAGAAGGTTTCATATTTTTCTCTCACAGCACTTCGTATGACCACATTTGACATACTAAGGAGGAAAGACAATCACTTACCAGCACAGTTATGATTTCCGCACTTCAGCGGGCGCCCGCAAACCTTTAGACAGATATGCTCTGCCTCGATGTTTTCTTCCGGGGGTGGAGCTGCGTTCAATGCGCGATGCTTTCGCTTCGACGCTTGCCGCTCACTTGCTTTCTTCTCCCCTGGACAACAGCGGTCGCCACAATTATGTCTTCCACAATTTAGGTTAGACTGACAGACTCGCATACAAGACGGTGGTTCAACACGACCTTGATGGCACATTGTGGTGTGTGTAGTCCTCCCACAACGGCACGAAATTTGACTCTTTTCGAGACATGGACGACACTCGTCTTGGTGACAGATTTGCGGACAGAAATGGCTGCGCAAGTGTTAGTACGGCAAAAACACAAATTCAAGCTGAGTTTAATGCAGTGAAGAAAAGATAACTTACCCGCATGCGAGTTTTTTCTGGCACTTTTCTTGACAGTGTGGAACTGGAGCAGAACAGCTTTTTCGTGGCTCAGATAGGAGCACAGATATTGGTGTTTTGCCACAAGGGCATTCTGTGACTACGTCTGGCGAATATGGGCAGTGTTTTGGTTCTAAATGTTGTGGGCTGCAAGTAATCTCATAAGAATGATCACCACAATCGTAATATCGAGTCTCCGTATGGTGACAGTCGAACGAACCATTCCAGGAATCACCTTCCAACTGGCTCTCACGTTCGTCTTCCTTCTCTGAGCAAGGTATTGACTTCTGGACACGACCACAGTAACAACGAGATTCAATCGGGACGTCACAGCTCATACATAATCCTTCGTGACAGCTTTTGGGGCACATATGAATTCCACACGGAAGAAGATCTCCGCATACCTTTCCGCAAGACCATCCATTTTCATAGTTGGTATCCAGGCATCTTCGAGAGGATGCCTCTGACCCACAAAAGCATGCTACAGATGGTCCCATATGGCTACAAGGCGGGCAGGGCCCAGCATGACAAACACTTGTGCAAGGATGAGGGCAGCCAGGCCTACTTTTTGAACAACTCTGGCCACAGGAGTGAGGTAATCTGGGTATAGGGCGTGGATCTTGCTCTTTTGCACACCAACAAGTATAGCTCTCTGGAACTTCCTTCTTGGGTAAGTTACAGCCGGGACATCTCCATTGTCTGGGAGGCGGTAATTCTCCATTTTCCGTGGCTCGCTGCTGGTGTGTAGAGACCTCGTTCTTTGACCATTTCTTCACACAAGATAAATGAAGAACTGACCAGCAGGTTTTGCAGGACCAAACTTTGGAATTTGGAAGTACTTCATTCGTACATATTACACATTCATAGTGCCCGTTTGTAATATCTTCGTGAGTCCTCGTAGAGATATCCTGGGCTTGGGATTTTGGCAATCGTCTTGATCGGGATGCTTGGGGTGCCCGTAGCCGTGCCTCGAGTGGCTGTCCTGGAATGAACTCGGGTGCATCTGCTGCAAGTGAACCTGCGACAGAAGATGGAGCAGAGGGGGTCGTAAGTTGTCCTCCAAAGGCTCTGGATCCATTTACCATTGGCTGAGTATGTCCTCCACCTATTGTAATCGCGAGTTAGCACTGGAGGCTATTAACTATGGCATATTGCCACATAACTCCTCAAAAGGTTTCTTCTTACGTCGGCCTCCCCTGCTGGATCCTCCTCTTCTGCCATTTCTTGCTCCTCGCGAATTCGTATGTTCCGCAGAAGATGTGGAATTTGTAGTAGGCTCTCTAATTGGCAAGGGATTTCCTAAATTTTGCGCAACAGGCTCTGCTCTGGTAGATTCTGGTACGCCTGCTCGACCTCCTCTTCTTGGACCACGCCTATGCCTCGGTGGCCGGTTCGATCCAGATGGCGCAGCAGACGGAGGGGCAACTGTTGCCATAATGTAGGTGGCGTTAATTTGTTGATTTTGAATGGTCTGAAACGACTATCAGTAAACCAAAAACTACTCGTGAGACACTGCTGTGATTCCAAGGATTGGAAGATTTTTAAGGGTGCTAGAAGCAGAAGAGGATAATTACCTCCAGTCTTGTTGAGAGTATGTTGATTTTGGGAATTGTGTCTAATGGATATTACGTCCTAGGTATGTATGTATCTTTCACTTGATAATTAGGAGTCTATATGGATTCGGAGAATAGTGCACCTTCAAAATATGGCGACTTTGGACAATATGAAAAGAAAGTTGAGTATCGTTATATTTCGTTAGGAGGCAATTCCTCACTTTTATGACAAACGCGCGAGGCTGAGCTTTTTGCAATGGCAAGATCGATTGATCCAAGCGAGTAAGCTATTCCCCTCCTAGCTAAGTGAGTCATTCTGACTCCTTTCTTTATGCAAAATATGATTACATTACTTGAATTTATTGCTAGCGTATGAATCAATTGATACCTTGGGTAGGTGGGCGGAGTTCAAATGATAGCTAGGAATTTGTGACTTAGAAATGGTAAACCTTTACCTTTAAAGTATAGGAGGGGAGGGGTCAAAGAATAGCAATCGAATGACAGCCTTGGCATCTCGCAAGGCTAGAATTTTGAATACCTAGTCCTATTATAGCTAGCTACCTTATACACAACTCAATGAAAAATGATAAAAAGACACTCTAATGTTGATATTATTGGTCTTCTTAGGTTCACTCCTTTTATTTAATTGCTTCAGTTGGTGAAATCTGAGAGCGTGATCCGCACATTGTTATATGCTGTCCGCGTAATAGAGTCTGAATTCCGGGTACAACCGAGCATATAAAGGGACTCGTTTTCTGGAGTTGACTTTGGGCAAATTCCATAATAACAAGCTGGGCATGACTTTCAGAAAAGCACACTTTTCAGTGTCCAATTAAGCTTTCCTCTTCCGCAGTTCCCAGCATCCACGTTCCCAAAACGCATGATTAGACAGAGTTTGTATAAACAACTCCCCATCTTCAAGTCCAATCTGGATTACCCAGTTCCCTATGAATACACATTGTTACAAGTTCCAAGGTCACTAAGACAATATTTTCAACAGATCAAACAAAGAGATGGGAATAGCGGTATTGAAACCAACCGAAGCGCAGCGATTAGACAGGCTCGATTATTACAAGACTCCAGTAACCAGCCGGAGTACAAACACAAAACAAAGATCCCGTGCAAGCCCCAAGCAAAGCCACATAAGCAACAACGTATGAGGTATCATAAATCGCAAAAGAGAACTATCTCTCCACGGTCGTTCCGCTTCATCCTCAAACTCCTCCACAATTCCTTTTCTTCATCCGCCCTTGGCAATCCAACACCTGCAATATTTCTCTCGCGGTGGTATCGCTTTAATGCCTTGTTCATGCTGAGGCCCCTCTCACTCTCTGGCCCCTTATTGATGTAGCCTAACAACAACTCTGCTCGTGGCTGGAAAACTACCATTTGGTTTTGGGAGTCTTCGGAGACAATCTCACCATTCATAGGTTTGTACTCAATCATTCTGTTGGTTGGCTGCTCTGAAGAGTGCTCCCGGTGACGTCTATGCTTGCGCCTAGGTCGATCTTGGGAATGTTCAGAGTGGTCACGAGAGGAGTTCCCAGTTGTAATTATCGACATGATGTTATTACTGATCGTATCAACGCGACTACGACCTCGCTTAGAATGTTTGGTCTTCTTCAACGGACTACCAGGGGATGCTTCGTGATCCCCACCAGAGTAATCTGGAGACGGCGGAAATACTGACGGTCGGGATAGTAGTCGACCAAGTCCACCAGTGAGCCCCGAGTGAAGAATCGGAGGTGCATCAGTCATGATTTCGTCGGCCTTGCGAGCCGATGACAGGTCTTGAGTTTCGACATGTAATCTCTTCCGTTTCTTATCCTTCTTGTCCTCGCGCCTATCATCCCGGTCCTTCTTTCGCCTCTCCTCTTTTGGCGCTGGTGTGTGAAATGCTGCTGGTATTGGTCCATTTCCATATTCAACCAGATCGGATAATCTATCATTTTCTTGGAATCGCACTCGCACAAGTTCGCGATCATTGCTTTCCTGTGGAGTATCCTCGATCATATTCATTTCCTCCGGCGCAGGCAGCTCAAGTAGAGAGGCATTTGGGGTTTCACTATTAACAAGGAAATCAAAGACGTTGACAGGGTCTTGTGACATTTTGACCGGCACAAAAGCAGGCGGACTTGGAGCCCTTGGTGGGGGAGGGTCGACAATGGTAATGTGGGAGTTGTGGCTATCCTCATCAACATCCTCGACGTACGCTTTGTGCGGAACAATCGCTTTCGAGTTGTTCTGCTTCTTCTTTTCCTTATCAGGTCGATAGAGGGCGCCTTGATACTTTTGCGCTTCGCTGATACAGCTCTACAATGACGTTAGAAAGGTACAGTAAATGAGAGTGGTCAGACGCAGAACTTACTGTGTGCGCGCGATATTCGGTCCCTTGAAAGTGTATCATACAATCAAGGCAAGAAAAGGATGCTCCTCGACATGAATTTCTATGCGAATCTAACTTTTTCTTCGTGAGCACATCTCCACAACCCTCGCATGAGAACGATACCATCGCTGCGCTGTGAGATCTCTGCGCAACCGGTGTAGACGTGTGTTGATCTGTTTGAGCGCAACGGATGCACCTTGGAACTTCGCCGTGACCTTTCTACGCGCGGCCGGTATAAACTTTGTATTTATCGATTTGTGCGCGACCAATGCACTCTACTTTCGTCCTTGAACACTATCAGATGTCTGAGTCTCGTGGATAGCGTAGAACAACAGTGCGGGCAGCTGGATAAGGGGTGTGATAAGAGGCGTATATGTTGGTAGAAGGGGTGCCAGGAGGTGGTTCCCGGGGGTTTGTTTTCTGTTTATTTTCAGATCCAAATGCTTGCGCCGGGCTGGGGTGCTGCAGGTAATGTCCTCAGGGTGTGCATAAGATCTGGGAGTTCTGTTTGGTCAGTTGTCGTTGCACCGCCCAGAGGATCGGTGGTTTTGAAAATTCGCTTCGTGATACAAATCAGAATTGAGGGGACGGCGGCAGGGGCTGGTGGTGGACGAGAAAAAGGGAGACTAACTGCTACCCTGCTAAATAGCGCGTAGCTCAGCTTTAGAAATAGTTTCTTTATACGATAATGCTGATACTCTTAAATTTTGTATCATCATAGATTATCCTCTTCTTGTATTCATTCATCTGTTGTGCATATTCTGAATTCATAGCTCCTGATATTGCTTCCATCTATTAGGTACATGTTAAATGTAACAAGTCAAGTATTATATAGTGCATCAGATTAGTCTCTTCTTGTTATTTCGATCTATCCTAAACTTATCAATCAAAGTAATTTAATACCAAAAATCGCGGCCTCTTCTTATTAGTTCGATCTATTGAATACACCCTAAAACCTAAAATTGCATTAATACAGTATTAACGTCTTCTGATATCTCGCTCTGTTAGATATATCTCAAACCTAAACAGTCAAATCTGTCTCAGCAAACTGAAAAGAAGGAATCTCAAGCTCCGTAATTAATCAATTACTCTTGTTTACCTCTGTCCGGGGTAGTTATGGTCAGGTACAACAAGGGTACTCCACATGTAACTCTACAACGCCACATATAGGTAATCCTTATGTGATCTTTAGAAATGGGCTTTTCTAGTATCGATACCTCTTGCTATATGGTTGGATAATATATGAAACATTCATTAGGTGCTTCAGCTTCGACTCCTGGACGGCGTGGATTCTCCACTGTACAGTCTTATTGTAGCATCGTACAATATGTGCTTCCGATAGTTTCTAGCTTCTTGAGCAAGCCAAAATAATGAAGAGCATAGGTAAAAAGACCTGAGATACTAGCAAAGAAACTTGATAGCTTGTGAGGACCAGCTAAACAAATTGAAAGATGGTAGATCTTCACTTAACCCAAAATACCATTAGTTCTCCACTTTACCCTAAACCGTCTTTTCGATAGCCAACGACGCCGCTGGATCCTGACCGATTGGGAAGTGTTACTATTGGCTTGCAAGTACATCCGCATGAACTTCTAATCATATCAGAAAAGCCATTCGCAATCTACACTCTCATGCCTGCCGCGACCAGCATGAGAACTTTAGTTCTGTGATTGCTTCCAGAACGCATAACGCTGTTCCCCTCACCCTGACGAATGGATGTGCCAACACTGAGACATCAAACGAACCAGCCTAATCGAGCCACGCGACAACATCACATAACAGGCACCCAACATCCCTTAGTTTGCAACTTTAGCCAGCAGGACTCGAAATGTCTTCCCAAGACGTTTCCACAAGCTACTTTGAGCAGATGACGACTGCTCTAAGCTCTGTTGCTAGCTCTCGTTATATCAAACTTCCGGTTTTGATATCTTCGGTACATTTTACTACATTTTCTTGAGATCCTGTTCATATCATTTGTGTCCATGTCTGCATACTTACACTGGTGGCAGACCGTCACTGCGGTACTAAGTGCAACCTTATACTTCAAACAAAAGTACGTTCTCCTAAATAACGTCGGACCCCGCCATACTGACGGAACCTGATAGAGCTATTATATACCCAGCTGCATTTCCAGACGATGCACGCCGCAACCTCATGCGACCTTCGGATAACCCGTTCTTTATAAAGGATTTTGAAGAGTTGATGATACCTACCCCCGATCATGAAACACTATCCGCATTCTACATACGAGCAGATCGATCTGGAATCAAGAAGAGAAATACAACCATCCTGATGTTCCACGGTAACGCTGGTAACATTGGTCACCGAATCCCCATCGCAAAGAGGCTCATAGGCAGCTTGGGATGCAATGTTCTTATGTTAGAGTATAGGGGATACGGATTGAGCACAGGAAGTCCAGACCAGGATGGTCTGATGGTAGATGCTCAGACCGGTTATGATTATCTTCGCTCACGAGCAGAGACGCGAGACCATGATATTATAGTATATGGACAAAGTTTGGGTGGCGCTGTATCTATCCAGCTGGTTTCGAAGAACCAAAACGATCCCAAACTTGTCGGGCTTATTTTGGAAAACACATTTTTGAGCATACGAAAATTAATCCCATCGTATGTATTCGATCGAGCCCCAAATCTAAAGACCAAGCTAACCGAGACAAGAATCATGCCTCCAGCTAAATATCTGGCCATGTTCTGTCATCAAGTTTGGCCGTCCGACAATATCATCCCATCTATTACCGAAGTGCCAATTCTGTTCCTCTCTGGTCTACAGGATGAGATAGTTCCGTACGTTTTCCGCCCATTCAAAAGTCATGCTTGCATTGCTTTATTCCCATCCTGCAATAAGACCATAAGCTGACAACCAATAGACCATCCCACATGCGTCGTCTCTACGAGCTCTGCCAGACGCCAACGAAGGTATGGAGAACCTTCCCAGGCGGAGACCACAATTCCTGCGTTGCGGAAGAAGGCTATTTTGAAGCCATCTACGACTTCATCGTTGATCTCTAGGTTGAGTGCTTGGCGTCATTTTGGGTCTCAAGAACGTATTCGAAATTGCGAGGTGGCGTTTTAGGATATGGGGTTGGGCATCGCATTGCTAGGCGTCGGGAGATAACGAAGGTACCACTATCGACCTCGGAGATTACTGCGCTTGAGCAGTTTCATTTCAGCATGTATGATATATATTTAACCAAGCCTTCAGGACAGAGCTTCTGAGAAGGCAATAATTGGAACGTCATTCTGGCATCCGCCTCTAGAAAGAATTGAGTCGAGATACACTAGAACTATGTTCCTTTGTGAGCCGTGACAATCTGGAACGCCATTCGTGAATATTGTGGAACGAGCGACGCTTATACTATGCGCTCAAGACTTTGAACACATTATTACTCAAATCTGTAAAAAATGTGTTCTCACGTCCGAGCTGAGGGTGACAAATCCAGTCTGAATGATGGCTGCTGCTGTAGGCTTCGTGGTAAATCTTTTAATTACCTTCATCCCGTCACGATGAGGGTTTTCACATGGAGTGCATTGTAATTCTTGATGGCTTAAATATTATCATATTTCGTTACACAAAGCAAATAACACGCAATGCTGAGAAACAGTTATATGTACCTACACGTGCTGCCGCAGGCTCGGCTAGTCATCCATCAATAAACACCTCTCCCTCCCGCCTACCCCCTACTGCACACCTAATAATGTGAAAGAAACTCTTTCGGCATGTGCCACCTTCTTCTCTCTTCCCTTACAAGCCTGTTACCCAATTTTACATTGCCAGCTCCTTCTTGATCTCCGCAATCGCCAAACCAGGGTTTAATCCCTTCGGACACGTCCGGGAGCAGTTCAAAATCGTGTGGCATCTGTATACCGACATGGAGTTGTCCAAAGCAGCCTTGCGCTCTTCCTTTTTCTCATCCCGCGAATCCGCGATCCATCTGTAGCTTTGCAACAGAAGAGCGGGGCCTAGGTATTCCTCCGAGTTCCACCAGTAGGATGGGCATGAGGTCGAGCAGCAAGCACATAAGATGCATTCGTAAAGTCCATCCAGCTTCTTGCGGTCCTCCTTTGACTGGAGGTATTCCTTGCCGTTTGGCGCTGGGGTGTCGTGTTGGAGATATGGCTTTACCGATTTGTATTGCTTGTAGAAGTGAGTGAGATCGGGTACAATGTCCTTTACAACATAAGTGTGGGGGAGTGGATAGATTTTCGATTCAGCTTTGGTGTCGGTGGGGATGCGACCTGCATGAAACGTTAGCTACTGATCTCCAACCAAATCCATGGAGAAGTCCAGACAAGCTTCTGCAGATTGGAAAATCGAAGCTTGTGTTGCTGGCTAGCAATGGAAAAAAAAAAGACATACATAGACAAGCCAGGGTATTGACTCCATCGATATTCATCGCGCAACTTCCGCAGATTCCCTCTCGACAACTCCGTCTAAATGTCAGGGTTGGGTCAACCTCGTTCTTGATTCGGATCAATGCATCCAGCATCATAGGACCGGTCTTGTTTAAATCCAGAGTGTAGCTTTGCATGCGCGGCTTGGTAGATGGCTCATCGGGATTCCAGCGGTAGATGTGGAAGGTCTTGGTCTTAGCTTCAGGTCCCGCAACCGGGTCCTTGATTGTCGTCGTCGGCGGGTTTACAACTGTCGTGGCCGAGTTAACAGTTGCCATGCTTCGTGCTTGCATTTGAGGTCGGAATGCAGCTCGTGAGCTGGTCAAAAGCCGGCTGGTTGTGCGTAGTGAAGCCATTGTGGAGTGGAGTGTATTTTAAGGTGCGACTGGGTACGTGCCGCTTGCGGTTGGAGTTGATTGATGGTATTATAAGATCGTGGGCTCCGGTTGGAGGTTGTGGCAACTCGTGGGACGTCCTCGTGGGGAAGTTGAAATGTCGAAGTTGTTGACGGCGATATCTCTTAGCCCGAGGCAATGCAGTGGAATTGAGCATCCGTAGATTACGTAAGCATCCACAAATTTCCTTCGTGACCAATCAGCGTGAGGGCATTGGAAAATCGAACGGTCATGAAGATTTCCGGGTTGTCCCGATTAAATTCACGACTTACACAATTCGTCAATTCAACCTCAAGACTTTTGTAATTCCTCTGAGTATAGTATTGTACAATCTAAATTACAATCGGAGCTCTACATAACCCGAGGACTTTTCCAGTCCTTTCAGATGCTTTAAATATACATTCTTAACTCTCATCTACAGTTAGCAACACTAGATTTTAGTTCTAAGTGATAGACTACTTTTGCTATTCACGATATAACTCATGCTCTCATAACGTGAATAGATGCAGTGGTTATATAATACAGCAGCCTATCAGCCGCACTGTGATCAAACCAAGCCGTAAATATGTACTTGGTTGCGCAGTGACACTATCCTCTTTCAAACCTTGCTTAGTTATTTTAAATTCTCACCTCTGAAATAAACTATATGTGCCGCTATGAAGCTGATTTTTTTAAAAATAATAGAAAACCCCTATAGCACATGAATATACTTAGGATATTATGCATAGCTACGTCGCCGGATGAATCACAAGCTTTTGCTCGTAACCCATATAAAAGAACCACGATTTTAGTTTCGATGAACGCTCTGATCTAAGCATCATGGCTGAAAGCGTTGTATTCTATCTAACCCCAAAATTTACCTACTGAAACAGCGCTTTAATTACGAGTCGCTTTCTTTACCAGCCACTCAACAGCCGGCCTCAGAATGTCTTCCTCTAGCTTCTCGTCTGCATAAATGTCAAATCCATGTGCTCCATTTTCGACCACGACGGAAATACACTCTTGTCCCCTCCCCTTCATCGCCTTCTCAAAATCCGTCATGTGATCGAGTTCGAATAGATGATCTGCTGTGCCCATCAATTGGTAAACCGGAGGATATGGATATTCCATGCAAAGCTGCAAAGGACCTGCATTAATTAGATTTCATTCTGCTTTCGACGATTTTGTTATGGGGGTTTAGCCTTACTGATATCATTAATCTCTTCGGGTTTCGATTCTCCTTTGGTGGGTAGTCTTAGCCGTTCAAAAGATTGGCCATCAACCATTTCAATGTCCCTCAAAAGCCCTTTGACCAAAAAATCTCCAAGTAGTTCTCCGCGATAGATGTGTTGTCCCATACAATGCCTTGGTGACTTGAAATCCTCGGTTCTGGTAGGCATCGGAAACTCAGTGGGCGGGACCGGGAAATTAGTTGCTTCGGCGAGCAGGTCATTGGAAGCATCTGGTATAGGCCAAACCTCCGGTCGACGAGGACCAAGATTAAGATAGGGAATCTTGTGGAAGTTCGTAGGTCCGTAGAGGGAAACTATTGCCTTTGGGGGTGTGGACCAGAGTTTGGGCTGTATTATGTTAGACATTTCATCGTAAACCTTAGGCTATATAGAGAACGTACAGTTAAAAGGGCGAGATGGGCACCAGCACTCGCTCCTACAACGACGATATGCTCTGTATCTAGATTTACATCATAACCACCCTTTTCAAGAATGGCTTGCAAGTTATTCTTAAGCCATCCCTCAATGTCTTTTACATCCTCACACGTACCTGAGAGCAAAGTCTCGGGACAAAGACGGTAATCCATAGAACAAATTACAAAGCCTGAAGATAGGAGCCGCTTGAAAATTGGGGGTCCATAATCTGTTCGATTACTATGAATCCAGCCGCCACCATGAATAAACAGCAGGAGCTTGTTACTACCGGCTGAAAGTATAGTGGGAAGATATATATCTGCCTTGATGGTGATGGATGTGGTAACGATCTCGGCTCCATTTGGTTGTAACGAGGAAATGGCCTTACTCGGAACGGTCTTGTAAACGGAGGTTATGGTGGGTGTGAGAGGTGGTGGTCGAGGTGACTTGTCAGATGACATGTTGAAATTTGAGGATGCAGACATACTGAAGTCAATTCTTGACTCGGAAAATGAGGGTTTGTAGATGCTTTAAATATTCTTGAACTTATACCAATAGTCTTCCCGATTTGGCACACAACAACGGATGTCCAGACGGAGCTGTTTGAAACTTGCAAATGCAATATGGGTTTTACCCAGAACGGGGGGACATCAACCTTGGTAACCAGGTTTATGGTAGTAGAAGCTTCAAGCAGGCTAAAGACAAGGTTAAATAAATAGATGGTGTGATGTCAAAATCACAATGGCATACTGGATCGTAATAAGTTGGTGAGAACTAAATATAATCTGGTTGTCCCAACTCACACAGCAAACTTGGTGCTACTTGGTGCTACAAAGATGATTTGCTGCAGGGAAGGACACATGGCGTAGAAGTCACAAATGCGGTAGCTCCCGCTAGACATAACATGTGCCGCCGCTAGAAGAATATCAAAGGCAAGCAAACCAAGAATCCGGGACAGTGGTGCCAGTATTAACGGCTCTGGTAACGGCCCGATCGACCAGCTGTAGGTGAGCTTACTTATCTTGCGTGTTCGATCAATCAATCGCTGGCTGGGCATTAATGATTCCCTTCATCCGCTGGCACGTTACAGCTTCCTGTTTCTCCAACCTGTCAATTCTTGCATCGAGCCACGCAATAAGTTTACCGTATTTGCTCTGACGTACTCGTAGTACGTCTTTAAATGCATTAATAGCGAGCCTGTTAAAGTAGTTAGCGCACCCTCTATATACTTTTATGAAACCAAATCTCGTACCATTCCACTTGTACCTTGCTTATCGCACAAGTGTACCCCACGTTCCTCCCATTCTTTCCTTTGCTCTTGAGTAAGACGAAGGCTAGCTCAATCAAGCCTTCAACAGTCTTGATAAGAAGTCTGGTGCCAGGTTGCTTGTCCGTTGGCATGCAACGGGCGTACGTCCACATTTTAGTTGCGGATTCGTGAAAAGCACTGTGAATATTGGAGAGGACGGTCACGAGCGAGTTGTGAGCTGTATCGAGGAACATGGCATGCGCCTGGATCTTGAATGTGTCTGTCACATGCAGTTAGCTTTGAGTCACTTCCCCATGCTGCGTGTACGAGTGAAGTGATGAACGATCTATATGGTGGACGCCAGCCTTGGCAAACCCCACCACTCCTTGTCCTCTTCGACTTCTAAAAAGGGGAACACTCTCCGACGGAAAGATGAAACATTTGAGAGAGATAATGGATAATAACATTACCATGAGTAGTAGGTTAATTGCACGCAAATATCATAACTAAAAAAATTGCCAAAAAAAAACATACAACAGTAGGGATTCGCTGGTGGTCACCCACCCAACTACTAGTCTACCGATCTGAGGCTTGTGTATGGCAGAGCGGACGGGATGCCCAATTCTCCTCAGTCTATGGTCGTATGTACCAGCATCTCTAACGTCTGAGTACTTAAACAGCTCCGAGTCGATCTCTCTCCTCAAATCGCATTCATGTCTGTCCGTGGAACATATGGAAATTGACAAAGAGATTGTGGACTTACTCAGCACTTTCCGATGGAAAGATTTCCCAGGCATCTTTGAAAACTCGACAGTCAAGGAATCTGCAATCGCTATGGTTGCCCTGTCAGTAGGGTCCGCCACGAGCGTGCGCAAAACTCACCCAGGTCCTTTTTCCTCTCCCGATCTTTGGTGATATCCAGCGTCTTGGTGTCGATGAAACTTCCACAATAAGGAAAATGTCTGTTATGCACTAATCTCGGAACCTTTCTGTCATTGATCGTAGCCTCGAAGTTCGCCAGCGTTTTGTCTGGGTTTACGCTTACGCCATACGCCGGTATTCCTTCGTGCATGACCTGCAGGAACTTCTTCGCAGACAGGCTTTCGGTGGTAATGAGGAGGAAGTCATCAATGAGACGCAATAAGAGGCTATTCTCAGACTTCAAGAATTGGAGATGTTTTGCTTCGAGATCGGCATAGAAGTAATTGCATAACAGAGATGAAAGGACCGACCCTTGTGGAATACCCTCTTTCTGTCTGTAGAACTTCTTGCCAATTTTGACCATGTTGTTTTGAATATGCTCAGCCAACAGGTCCACGAGGTCGTGCTTATCACGGATCAGGTGATTGATATTTTCTATGAATACTGTGTTTTTACGACCTACCGCAAGCTCGGCCTCGAGTTTGTCTCTGAATGGCTGCTGATCATGTTGGGATCTGGCCAATGCAGTCCACTTGCGCATCGGCCTGGTGTTAGCACCAGCTTCTCTATAGCCTTCTCCGGGCTTGATTTCGACATGCCTGGAGATACGGTACACAGATTCTGTAGGAAGAGACGCCATTAATTCCATGACAGCATCTTGAGGGATGGTGTCGAATGCGGCTTTCACATCCACCTTTGCGAAGTAAAGTTGCTCCGATGGATTCTGTAAGGTAGACTTGAAAAGCTTCAGCCTTTTGTATAGATCGCCAATGGAGAATAGAGTAGAGCCGAGGCGGTCTGGATATGATGCCTAAGTTTGTCAGTTAATGTTCCTTGGTGACGGAAGGAGAACTTGAATTGAGGCTTACTCTTTCATAAGTAAGAGCATTATAGATAGGGGCCAACACAGAATTGATACTGCTGCCGAGCGTATTCTTGTAGCCTTTGATTAGGGTCCGACGCCGTAAGTTCATGATAGGTCTCACTCCTGTCTCCTTAGGCAAGAGCCTTACTTGACTGAAGCCAAGGGTTCGGGAAGCTAAAATCATTTGAGCTTTGTCAAGTTTGATCTCCTCAAACATGTTCAATTTTAAGGAAGCAAGTGCTGGCTCGGCGATGGTCCGCCAGACATCATGCCGGAAAAAGAATAGACGGTAGCGATGTACGTTTGACTCTGTAACATGGAAATTTGCACGAATAAGCGGAATTAAAATAGAGTCAAAGAGATAGTAGACAAGCTCGTGAAAAATCTCCCGTCTCTTCTTTATGTCGGATTGCGACAGGTTACCACCAGTAAGTTTCGGCGGGCCAAGCCAATCGATGTTTGCGATCTATGCCAGTCAGCCTAGAACATGTTACGGCTGTAGAATAAGCAGCTGGTATCTATGAACATTTTAGAGCAGTTGCTACTTGCCTTCAATCCTTGCGAGACTTCGTGAAGTGACAAATTCTCAAACCTTCTCAACTTGACGAATCGGTCTACGTTTCGATGGATTATAGATTTGTTATGAGATTGGTCCTCGCCGCTACCCCAGAACTCGAGCGGGACAAGAGCTGAGATAGCAGCACGACAGAATGCAGACACTTTGGAGGTAGGTGTAGCATGGTCCATCATTGATGGCTTTTGAGAAATTGCTCCAAGCTTACTACCAATCACAGGGGTGCTGCAGCTGTTGGTTCCGTTGAACTCCTGAGTCTCGAAGGCAGTCAATGGAGTAGGAGTATCATCCGTATTCACTTCTGGCCAATGTGTTGGCCCGTTTATCACCTAGAAGGTCAGGGGCTAGATTATACTAAGCTTAAAAAACTTACCGGACAGTAATGTTCAAGCAATGATATGTAGGAACACCGATTGTGAAGTACTTGAAGCTTCTGTATTAATTTGACTGCCTTCCCACGCAACCTCTTAGGAACTTTGGCGGTTGATGGAATGGAAAACTTTTCAGCTATCTCATCTTCTCGAAGAGTGTAGTCTTTGAAAGGCTGTACTGTCTCCCGTGTATTCACTTTACTGGTGAAGACGTTGTGCAGACCAAATTGCCTTGGGAAGACATACATTAGAACACGTAAGGTACTTTCCTGAGTGATATTTTGGTCCTCGCCCTTTTCATCTTTTTTTCTGTCGGCAGGGTGGTACTTGAATCGATTGAGAACGTCTATTTAGTCAGGATAGTTCAGGGGTTGTATCTCGAATATAGACAACATACGAATGTGACGAAGTCCAAATCTAACCCCACCTTGTGCATTTAGAGCAGCCCTAGCATAGAGCATGCGGTTGCGCACAAATAGGATACTAGCAGGCGTGTGAAGGGTTTCAGCTTCCCTCTCACCTTTTGCTTCCTTGCCTTTTAAACTGGCGACCGGCTTCGAAATATCACTTAAAACTTGGAGATCGCTGAGGGGAAGCCCTAGAAAGCTACTTAGCTAGCACTCCATGGGCAGTGACATCACTGGGCTTACCGCTGAGTTGATAATAGCTACCATGTCCGCTTTCAATAGTCAAGAAGATTCCACAGTCCAAGATCAAGTCAATCATGCTTCTCTCACCCTCCTTGCCCATAAGTGTAAGCACTTGTGGCCACGGTGCTTCCTTGATGGACTGCACATAAGAGTTTGGGTGCGTTGAAACCAACCCCGGAATATTACAGAACACGTCTTCATCTCGATGGACGGCTCTCGAAGTAAGATCTCTGCGGTATCCTTGACACAATAGATGCTGCGCTTTCATGCTTGTGCTCCGAGACTTTTGAAACATGAGCCAGATGGCAAAGTCCACTACCTACGGTGTTGTTAGTGAGGAATTTCTGTTCTGTTTGCATCATCAAATTCAATTCACCTCTGATTGTGAAAACATTCCTGCTCCAGTGAGATTTGCCAAGGTCGAGTTGGACGTATCGAGACGCTGCGAGAACGATGTCCATTGTTGGATTCGTTCTTGTGGAGAGATATCAACATAGTTCCGCACACCGATAATTGTCTGATCTAGAAAATCTGAAAATGTTCCATCTTCTTCCTCTCCATTGGACGTAATGTTTTTGCCAAAAGAGAGGATTTTCTTTTTCCTGATTTTTGAAGTTGTTGGAAGCTTGGAGATGAGGTATTCTCGCAAGGAGATGACCCTAGGGTAATATTGAGCGAACACTGCATCTCTAACAATGGATTCTTTGCTTTGGGGATATCCGGAAGGTCTTTGACGCTTAAGACCTCCCCCTAAAACGATATTATTGCCGCTACCCGGCCTTTGTCGCTTCCTTTTCCCAGCCATCTATTGTAGAGAATGAACCATTTCACAGGATAAAGTCCTTTGATATTTATCTGAAAGCTGATAAGGCTGAGCCTGGAGTTAATCCAGTCCAATCGCTACACAAGAACGATCACTGCTTGGGAATGCATTTCCAGCGCGTGGAGTTGGTCCAGAACTACGCGTTTCTGATATCAAGCATTTTTGATTAGTAAGCACCTGAGGTTGAGCAGCAAATCTCTTAATGGCAACAACTCAACTCGCTAACGACCAACGAGGGACAGGGATGGAAAGGGGGGATCATCTTTGTGCAGAGCGTTAACCAAGAATGCCATATATCTGCAGAGAATCATGGCTAATCACAAATTAGATCACCAAAATAGAAGCACTCTTGAGATCAGTGTGACAGATGTTTAACAACTATAGTCTGAACTCTATTTGGAAAATGTGACGTGGTTGGAGAGCGAGAATATGAGTGCACAACATGATTTCTAGGGCTATTCATAGAGAAATGAGCAGGATGATGACATTGTAATGGCCGTATCCCACGGATATGTGAACCGAGCTTATCAGTTCCGGTGAGTAGTGAGCAAGGCTTCTGCACCAGTGTTCACGAGTGGATGAGTAGTTTGTCACTACAACTAGCACAACGTTGCAGGTTGACCTTGGGCGTCTCAGGTGCTGCAAATCGTACGTAAATTCTAGCATGATGCCTCAACACACGGAAAAGGGTGCAGTGCAGGTTCTCTCGCTGTAAACATGGCACCAGCATGTTCTCGCCGTGTGGACTCAGCTGTGGGATTTCCACCGACGTGGTAGGGCAGATTCTCGAGAGCAATTCTAATAAGGTTTGTCGGTTGTTTAGGCAATATTAACGTGCGTGCCCATGCATGCTATATCCCGAACTCAGTGTGCCTGAAAGATAAGGATGATCCGTGCAAGAGCTGTTTGGGTTGGCGGGTGGTGGGTTTGACTTTGACTGGGTTACAATAATCAGATAGGGGATGGATATGGATATGGATATGGATATGGGATATGGGATATCGATACAGAGATAGAGAGATATGGTCGCATGTATTAATTATATATATGGGTGACTTGCCCCCCGCCCAGCTGGTAGTCGTAAGTAGAAAACAAAATAAAATAAGATAGTTAACAAAAAAATAAAATAACATAAAATACAATGGGGCAGCTGGACCTTCTTTCGGTTCCGTGATAGTATATTTTCCCGTGGAACCTAATAATAATAATACCTGTTACTCGCCCACTCGCCCACTCACCTACTCACCCACTCACCCACTCTCACTGTGCATCCAGCAGTCCAGGCCCGCCCGCAGCTTGTGGCGGTGGATTGGCAGGGTAGGTGGATAAACGGTGGGTCTGAAATATAACCGGCGAACCTTGCATTTGCAAAGGACGGACGACCTGCACTGACTTGGGGATTTGGGGTCAACGCCCAACTCAACTCGACTAATAACAATAATAATCAAATACACCGGAAACCACACCGTAGCAAAAGTCCCCACTCACCACTCACTGCTCACGTCTCATCAAACCCCAACCACTAGATCTGCGCACTATCCTGTCTCCGGTCCTCTGTACCGTACTATACAGTACTACCGCAGTCTACTCTACTCTACTCTACTCGGCTCTGCTCGACTCTACTGGTACAAACTGGTACTGTACTGTTGTTGTACTGGTCGCTCTATTGTTCTACTACTGTACTGGGGGCAATATTCTCTCTTTCGATAACCACTACTACTTACTACACTACTCTACTCTACTCTACACTACACTACCTTACCCTACTACCCTACTCCACGACACCATAGCACACCACGGCTCCTGGCTACTGTACCGAACGACGATCCCTCCCCC
>Ga0247810_10000510_pt1 | contig 39956 bp, 42 predicted proteins | sample UWRJL119311C1_FD_179918 | JGI IMG/M metagenome (GOLD analysis project Ga0247810, IMG submission 179918) | Plant litter microbial communities from Arlington Agricultural Research Station in Wisconsin, United States - UWRJ-L119-311C-1 | ecosystem: Environmental > Terrestrial > Plant litter >...
CCACGCAAATCCTCATCATAATCATAATCATAATCATTCCTCCCCCTAACCCCCAATCCCCAATCCCCATCCCATCCCATCCCCAATCCTACCTTATCCTCCTCCCACAATCTTCATCTCCCAATCTCCCAAGACTCTCACCCTTTCTCACTACTACTCTTCTTCTTCGTCTTCTTCTTTACCTCTATCCACTCGCTTCATCCACCTTCGTTAATGAATCCAACCAACCCCCTAATAATTCCTTCCGAACACCGCTCCTCCTAATCGTCCAACTACCACTACTTACTCTCTCCGAGTCCTCGAGACCCGTCACATTCGTTTTATGCAACCTCGTCACAATTTTGTCAATGCCTCTGTTCTGCCGACGCTCGCTATTGCCACTTTGAAGAGGTAGCTCCTGATACTACAATCAAGCACCACGCGGCCTTGCTGCCACCTCCAGACTCATGGGTAAATGTATGTCGCTGCGGTCCATCGCTACTCACACCATATCTCTGCCGCAGACTGATACTGATACTGTGGTTAGGGCGATATGGAGTTATCCTGGACGCGGGATCGTCGGGGACTCGAGTGCACGTCTACAAATGGCTGAATAGTGCGAGGGCAGTGAAAGAAGCCGACGACGTAGAGCTGACCAGCCTTCCCAAGTTGAAAACGAAGAGCGGATGGACACACAAGATCAAGCCGGGGGTGTCGACCTTCAGTAACAACCCAGCTGATGTCGGCCCCGATCATCTCCAAGAGTTACTTGACCATGCGCTCTCAATCATCCCCCGAGACCAAGTAGAGGACACCCCTCTGTTTCTAATGGCAACAGCTGGTGTACGATTGCTGGAACCACTACGGCAAAAAGCCCTCCTGGGAGAAATTTGCTCGTATGCTCAGAAGCACACCAAGTTCTCCTTGCCCGACTGCGATCTACACATACAGGTTATTCCGGGAGAGACGGAAGGCTTGTACGGATGGATAGCTGCAAATTATCTCTTGGGAGGCTTTGATGCACCAGAGAAGCATGCCCATGGCAAAGGTCACCACACATACGGTTTCTTGGACATGGGGGGAGCGTCGGCCCAAATTGCGTTTGCTCCCAACACTACGGAGGCCATCAAGCATGCTGAAGACCTGAAGCTTCTGCGGATGCGAACCATAAACGGCGCTGCAGCTGAGTATAAAGTTTTTACCACCACTTGGTTAGGTTTTGGAGTCAACCAGGCAAGAGAGCGATACGTGCAAGCTCTCATGGATGCGTCGTTCACCCATGACGCCGAAGAGCTGCTAGATCCTTGTTTACCTTCAGGACTGAGAACCACGTTGAAAGGTGATGAAATTGAACCAGGAACAAAGACTGGACCCGAACCTATTTTGCTTGGTACTGGTCGATTTGATGAATGTCTGCGACAAACTTACCCTCTCCTCGATAAGGATGCACCTTGCGCAGACCAACCTTGCCTCCTACACGGGCAACATGTACCAGCCATCGATTTTGATGTCAATCACTTCGTGGGGGTTTCGGAGTACTGGCACACTACTCACGAAGTTTTCAAAATGGCACACAAAGATAAGGCATATGACTTTACTGCGTATCAGAGCATGGTGAAGGATTTCTGCAGTGAAGAGTGGGACGATATCGAGGTGGGTGTGTCGTCAAGCAAATGGGGCGACAAGATAGATGCGAAGACAGCCCAAGAGGTGTGTTTCAAAGCATCATGGCTCATCAGTGTACTCCACGACGGTATTGGGGTACCAAGAGTTGGTATTGAGAAGAGTTCACATTCGGGTTACAACGGCACCAAAGAGGTTACTGCGATCGCGAAAGACGGAGGGTTCCTAGATCCCTTTCAAGCAGTGAACAAAATTGATGGGGTAGAGGTTAGCTGGACTCTAGGTAAAATGGTTCTTTATGCCGCTGGCCAGATACCACCGGTAACCGCGTCCGCCCTACCGGTTGGATTTGGCAGCAATGTCATTCCAGATGGAAGCGTCCTCCCCCAAGACTTTCAAGAAGCTGGCTCGAATTCGAACCCCGTACCAATTGGAGACGACGATACCTTCACTGAAGTAGTCGAGGAGCTTGCTTCCGAAGCACAGGAGCACTCTCGAGGGACCCCCGGCTTCTTTCTCTTTATGCTTATTTTAATCATTATCGGCTATCTTTTCCGGAAGAGAGAAAGAAGGCTTCGATTGTATAGAGGAATCAGCAAAACTCTTCGTGGTAACCGAAGACCAGGAAGCCCGCGGAAGAAGAACGGCGGTTTCTTTGGCGCCGGCAAGTTTTTTGGACGGGGCACCACAAGTTACGAGCGTGTAAATGAAGACGTGGAAGCTGCAAATGAATTCGAACTTGGTGATGTGGATCAAGACGATACAGAAAATTCCGATAGCAGTGAAGGGTCGCGTCTAGGACGATCATCCGGGCTCGCGACTCCAAAAGTATCGGTCTCGGCTTTCGAATCCAACAGCTACTACTCTGATTCGCCTGTTGCAGGACTTGGCCTAGCCAATTTCCCTAATGCGATGGAAAGAAGCGGTCTCGTGGTACGCACAGAAAGCAGAGAACGTCTACATAACCTTGGCGCAGGGAGAAGAAGTCGGGCAGGAAGTCCCACGCGGCAAAAGAGCCCATTAATGTCGCCTCTAGAAGAGGGTTAAGCCATGTCTATATTTCCGTTCTTTTCTCCCGAGAGAGAGAGTTTATCTCTCCCCCTATTTTCTTTTCCCATGAATGAGATGTACGTGTTTGCAACACACGATGTCGAATACAAAAATCTTCAGAGTACTACTGTTACGTGTAATCAGCGACGGCGCTCTTGCTTCGGAAATGGAATTTGGCGTTTGACGGGTGATAGCTCAGCTGTCCCTAGGTTTTGGGTCGGTGGTTTGAGCATGGCGTTGCATCTTTGTCGTATTGGAGGGAAGGCTTAGCTACTGTACATAAAAGAAAGCTTAGGATACAGATTTCTGTTTGAAGTATAATAATCCAAGAAACATACCTAAATCATCTTCTCCTTTTTCCAATTACGTCGTGTTTTGAAACGTAAGAAATCAGTAAATAGCTCGCAAGGCACGGCAAGGCAAAGCAAGATAAGACAACGATACTTTGCTCATCGTAGTCCCAATGGAAAATGTTGATAATCCGATCATCTGCAAACTATTCTGTTATCCAAAAATCCGGTCTTATTCAGTATCTAAAAACTATATATGTATATCCTATATACCCTATATACCAGCCCACCCACCTCTATGCCGCCCTATGTGGTCCGGGAAACTCAATGTCGCGGTGCAGCCTTCTCCAGATCTCGTCGTAATCAGGCTCGTTCTCACGCGTCAGAATGCCATGTCTGATGAAGAAATCCAGCACCAAGATCGCGCAGTTCGGCTTGAACTCGCCGGCTGCCAAGGCCTTTTGTATCTGTTCTACGGTCCAGAGGTAGAATTCCTATGGTTTCGACTCGTGGTTAGTTTTGATACGCTGCTTTTTATGTGTTTCGATGATTCCACGGCGCGGAAGAGGGAATTGGGAAAGCAGGGAAACATACTTCGACTTCTCCGTCGCAGGGCTTAGGAATTACGTCTCTGGGAAGCTCGAGTTCGTAAACGTATTGGCATTCTGGCTGCACTAGCCCTACTTCTCCCCCGGCCCTCTCATCTCTCAGCAACATGTAGGTTATGATGCCAGCGGCTTTGACATTCTCCCTGACAACATGCTCTGGCAAGCTTGCTTCCTCCTGGGCTTCTCTTATCACACATTCTAGAGGTTCTTCGCCGGTTGCCATGCCTCCAGCAACAGTGTTATCCAGCATTCCGCCGTACGTCTGTTTTGACTCCGCCCGTCGGGGTATCCAGAATTTGAGACCGTGACTGGCGGTGGGATCACGCACAAAGGCCATCAGGTGTACCCCATAGGTGACTATTCCAAAGAGAGCACTTGCGGCTCTTTCAACGGAATATAAGAGTTCATTGTTAGGCCCATAAACGGGGTAGAGTTCATCTCTCCACCCGCTCAATATCTTGAATGTTTTGTTTTCTCGCCCTTATAAGATCAGCACGGTTAACAGTAAATCATCGAGTGGTGATAGTTGAGGAGAAACCAAAGTGGCGTTGAGGCTTGCAGTCAAAACATAATGCTCCAAGTACCACTCTAAATCTTCCTCCTCTCCCTATGTAGACAACTTCTTAGCAAAGGATATTGTTCATACAGTAAGCAGCGACGGCGGCGACCGCCGCGGAACGCTCAGTCTCTGTTGGATGTTGGAAACAAGATATTGTGCGTGATAATCGAGAGACTTCTAGTTCGCCCTTTACAGATATTGGGACTTTTGCCAACCGATTGAAGACGGGCTCGGAGACGTAGCCTATGGGGGTTTGGGAGGTTCCGTCGTCCCAAACCTACGATAGGAATCAGTGGCTGCAATTATATGGACATAGCTAGAGCTGCGGGTGCGAACTTGCAATGGAAAGGAGGTGAGATGCTAACGAAGGAGTCGATACATACAAGGGTGTAAAGGGTTGATAGGAGAGCTGCATGAGCTTCAGGGTCCTTTGATTTATATGGGAAGCTTCATAATCCTTAGTGAAGTTCTATATCAACCACTTGTGGTTTGTGTAGCTATTAGACAGCTACCGATAGTTTGGTATTCCCCCCAATAGAGGTCTGTCCGGTTACACCAGATAGAAGAGGGGTAACTTGGTGGCTTACTTGTCACACTCGTTCGCTAGATCTAAATTGGTTTTCATTTTGATGAGGAAAAGTCAAGAGCTAGCTGAAATCCAAAAACAATGCCTAGGTAGATAAAATGGTTCGTTTCGCGTTGCTGGTAGCGGTGAGCAGAGCGATGAGACGCTGTTAGATGTCGCTGGATCTTTCTGGAAGCTCTTCAACCCCGCCATATTTACCCCTCCATCCACCACCAGGCTGCTCCAACCAATTTACTCTAAGACTTCCCAAAATCCCATACATGACTTAAGGGACTTACATCTAATACACTAGACATTCACATGTCTAGCAGATTTTCAAGTTCTTACCAAATAAACCACGGGTCAATGATCTAAGCTGGACTGACAGTTTTGATACAAGAGCTCGGAGCTCCAAAGGAAACCTTTCTCATCAAGCGAAGCTTCAAAAAATAAAACAAAAATTTATATAAGCTCCTTTACCACTCTTTTCCTCCTCCTCCTCCTCCTCGAGCCTCTTACTCACCTACGAAAATGGAAACACTCCCTCAACCCTTCGGCATTATTCCCACCGGCTGCCCCCTTCTTACAGTCCCCTCATCTATTCCCTCCTCAACCCAGTTTCTCTACGCTCTCCCCGCCCGTTCTTATTCGCATATCGTCATCTTTCTACAACCGGGAATAGTTCTCCCAGCTGAGACAGCTGCAGCTGTATACATACAAGCTGCCACGCCGACTGGGTTCCGGTTCTTAGGTGCGATCGGGGCAGGGAAGGAGAGTGCGATATTCAAGATAAAGAATGGCACAAATGCAACGGGAAGTGGAATCGCAGACGGGGAAGTGACATTGGGGATCAGTATTGAGCCTGCGAGCAGCGTAGCGGCGCAGATGGCTGAGTTGGAAGCCCAGAAAGGGTCCGGAAATTCCGAGCAGGCAGTTGTCTTAAGAAATGGTGCAACGGGGGCTACCGGAGGGGCACGAATGGACACGACACAGCTTGCGCAGAGGATCATCAAGAATGCATTTAATTTTCTGGCGAGCTTTAGCGGCAATTTGGCGAATGGGGTTGAGGTTGTGCCTTTGAAGGCATTCGAGGAGTGGTGGAGGAAGTTTGAGGGGAGGATCAAGAGTGACCCAGGATTTTTAGAACGACAGGTGGATAGTGATTAATAAGTGATCTATTAAGAGGATTCTTGTATTGTGGACTAAATGTCATGGGAAGATGAGAGGCTGATAAAAGGCGTTCGATATTTTTGCGATATAGGTAACTGTATATATAGGAGGTATAGGCATCGATAATAATAGTGGAATATTTTTCTGGGGAAAGTGCAGATACCGATCAAGATCTCACACAACATAAAAGGCAGGACACCTGCACATGCTATCTAGAAGATGGAGCATGGGAGCATGGGATCATGTATAGAATTGGAATTAGGCTTTCTTGAATAGACAGACTATCTCAGAACGAGGCAGTGTCTAAGTTCTTCCACGAAGAAATGTCTTTTACAACTCCATTCTGCTTATGAAGTTCATCTATGCCAGACCTATAACTAAAATGCATTTACGCCCCGGTTTTGGTATTCATAAAACGCCTAACCAGCGAAACCAGCTGGGACTATGCCTGAGAGAAAGGAAACATGGCGAGGGAGGTGGAGTCATGAATGTGAATGGAAATGACAGATATCTAGAGTGTTTCAAGACTAGGCATGCAGATATTGAAGCCTATAGAATTAGTATTACAAATACACACAGCACAGAGTTTGGGCTTACTGAGCACTCATTTCTTGAGAAGCAAATAAAGATATTCAACACGAAGAGGTGTGAGCTTTTTGTAGTTGCCCTCAATGGCCATCAACAAACCTCCAAATGAGACAAAAGCCTTACTAGACAAAAGTTAGCTGGAAACCGACCATGATAAGAAGAGAACACACATTGTCTCATCATCCCCATCCTCAAACTTGTAGAGCTTTCCATGGCAAACGTAGTCATACATATCCGCTAACGTCGCGTCTGCACCCTGTCCAGCTCTACCAACATCTCTCCATCCCTTCTCCTCCTTACTGCCATCCAAAGCAAGCGACGTAGCCAACATAACCTGCAATTTCTCCCCTTTATTGCATGGATACAACTCCGTATTGACATCTAGAGTCATTGCAGTTTGCAGATCCTCAGACTCAAGTGAGAGTCGCGAAACACGGTCATACTTCTCATCATTGATATTGATGATGGTGAAGGTCTCTTCAAAGAGCGTCGCATCTTGGGAAGCCATCTTGTCCGAGTAAAGGGCGTGTAGTTCTTTGAATTTTGCGTACGAGTATCTGGGCTGTCCGACGTAGACGTACACAGGGATCTTGTTGAAGTAGAAGACGTATTTACCAGGTGGGTATAACTCTAAGTTTCGTGAATAAGGTCTCTCTGGTAGACGCGCCTTGCTGCAAGCTACTTTGATAAAGGCAGCTTCAATGCCGTGGAAGAAGAACTGGGGAGTTACGCAATGGGGCTTGTTGTTTCGTAGCGAACTAATAATGTTGTAAACAGTTTTGCCGCGGGATTCTGGTCGGCAGTTGACGAATTCAAAACAGTATTCCTCAGTGTAGTCGTAGCTTTTCTGGCGCTTTTGATCGTTGGTGCCGGGAGAGTAGTCGTTGCGAACAATGAATTTTTGGAGTTGGGGGTGGTCGAAATTATTTCGCTTGGTCGAGCCTTGCGCAGATTCGGCAAGGCTGAGTTTTTTCTGGAGGGCTGATGTAAAGCCATCGACATCGGCTTCGCTGAGATCAAAGAACGTCTGATTCTGCCATTGTGAAGCAACAAACATTGTGACGGTAGGTAGGAGAGATAAGATATGTCATTTAGGAAGAGAAATGTCGTAGTCGCTCAGCCAGGCAATACTGCTGCTGTTAGTAGAGAAGAGAAGGTAGCAATTCCGGGCGTAAGACCCTCTCCTCTCGATGGCCGCGCAACAATATCAACAGGCACACGCTCTCTGGACAATCTTTTAGCTGGGCATGCGGGCTTAGTATTGGGTACCTCGTTGCTTGTTGAGGAGAGCGGGACGACGGATTTTGGAGGAGCTTTGTTGCGGTATTATGCGGCCGAGGGGGTGGTTCAAGGACATCATATTCACTGTTTGGGGGTGAGTGAATTGTGGTCTCGAGAATTACCTGGAATCGCAGCCGCAGAGAAATCTTCTCGAAGCTCAGATAAGAAAGTGGTTGAAGATAAGATGAAGATTGCTTGGAGATATGAGAGACTTGGGGAATTCGGAGCTGGTGCTGCAAGAGGTGGGTGTTGCACTTTTGTACAGTACTTTTTGTTTTCAGTTATAGACTACTATACAAGCAGTTTCAGATCTCCAGAACTAATCTAGCATAGAAAGAAGTGCAGCACAGCCAACAGGAGAGCCTGGATCACAGCCGTCAACTATATTCTGCCATGACTTTGATCTGAGCAAGCGTCTTACCCTGCCATCTACGGCGCAACTTCACTTCGCAGTTACGAGCAGTAGTCCAAATCTTGAATTTAAGGACGCTGATATGACTACATCGCCTTTCACTAAATTCCTCGCTCAGCTCTCGTCCCATTTAGCCTCCTCGCCTAATTCAATACACCGGGTTGTTGTACCCAATATTCTCTCACCTGCATTATATCCCTCCGACGCCTCACGGCCTAATATACTTCTACAGTTTCTACATGGTCTCAGGGCTCTGCTCAGAAAGCATCCATCGCAACTAACAGCTATGATCACACTTCCCCTGACCATCCATCCAAGGATTACTGGTCTGACACGATGGATGGAACTTCTGTGCGACGGGGTTTTAGAACTAGCACCATTTCCGTCAACGGCGGTAGCAATTAAAGCTGCTCCAGGAGCTACAACTGTACACGAGGAGCCTCCACAAGGCATGTTGAAGGTTCATCGGCTACCAATTTTCCATGAGAAAGGCGGTGGCGGTGGAGATGCAAGTGGCTTTGGTGACGATTTGGCGTTTACTTTAAGTAGGAGGAAAGGGCTTGTTATTAAGCCTTTCAGCTTGCCTCCGGTTGAAGGAGATGCGGAGGCTCAGGAGGGACGTCCAGATGCTGGTCCAGCCAAAGCCACGAAAATTGATATTGAATTTTGATGGATTGGTTGTATTATCACTTGTAAAATACTGAGACTTGGCTCAGTCAGATTCATGATCGATGTGTAGAATCAAAAGAGCTTCTAGGACTGTCTCCGAGCATGTCATCCATCTCGATTTGGTTCCAAGTGCCTTGTCCACTAGACGTGACTGTTCTCATGTAATTTCTATCAAAAACGGCATTTCGAGGGTTGAATGAAACATTTGAATATCTGAGCCTGAAGTCATTTCCAAGACACGATGAGACGATCAACCAAGCTATTTTTCGTTAGAAGTTCATTCTACATGTTTAGTGGAGAGTGTTTTTTAGTAACTGCTATACATACCTATGAAAAGTACCACAGGAATTGTTATCATGGGTATAAGAAGCCAAAGTTGGGGCATCGTAGGGAAATGGATATCAGATTTGACTTCAGAGGATCGTTGCGGAAAGAAAATAACAATTGTGAATGTGAATAGGTTGACAGAACGTATGAGGAAATCGAGCACCACACCAGCTTTGGCTTGGCACTCGCTTCTTAGTGCGATTAAGTTAGCGTGCCGCTAGAGTAACAGCGCTTCTTGTTAAATATTTTCTGCTGAGGTTCAGTTTCAATTCATAATTCTCAGTTCACCTTGATCTCTCAAAAATCCAAAACACATCTCAACTGTCTCAAATGGTAAGCAAAATATCCAATACTTTCTCTTACAATCCTCGATATGATTACAAAACCGATCTGTCAATCCCCTGACACCAGATTTATCTGGACATGATGTCTAAAATATGTTTTAATTCATGATCATCGAACAATACTGTTCTATCTACTGTTTGGACCTTTCCAAGTCGCTTTCTAACTTGGCAATTTACAGTGATAACAATCTGAGTGACCTGCGTTGCTATTATGTCCAGGCCAGCAAGCTTGGCCCCTGGCTCCGGCAGCTCAATCTTCGAACCTATTCTGATTTCGTTGGTTGCGGGTCGATACTTGTTATTCGATGTCGACGTCGTAACTTACCTTCGTAGGACTCACCGTATCTGCGGCACTCCCATAGGTACTATTCCTAGGTCTCCGCAGCAAAATGTCTTTAGTGGCCTTCCAATGGAACTCATGCCCGAGGAAGCTAAACTGCTAGTCGAGCAAGGTGTCGCTTATATCATGGATGATCATGCATGGCACAAAGAACACTTTGCTTCTGAAGGTCCTCGTAGGTCACAGTACATGGATGCTGTTCAATCATTGGGCCTCAGAGCCTCCAGAGCTGCCGAAATCGAACTGCAGACCAGGAAAGAACTTGCACTGGGCAAGCAAGCTGCTCTCGGTGCAAGGAATTTATCTTCCGATCCCACGGCTACTCACAAGACTGGAGACCAAGATCCCGAGTCTCTGTTTAATACAGAGAGGCCCTTATCGCGGGTATCGAACAGGTCAAACTCAAATGTACCGTGGGCTGTAACTCCAACTACATCTCATTCATTTTCCTCTCCAGACGACCTGAAATATCAGGCAGATATTTCAGTTCCATCTTCTTATCCCCTCTTTGCCCATCTTCACTCTAAAGGCTACTATATGTGGCCAGGATTACGGTTTGGTTGCAACTATAACGTATATCCAGGAGACCCCATGCGGTTCCATGCACATTTTGATGCTGTTAGTTTCGCATGGAATGAGGAGATTGATCTGATGCATTTAGTCGGCGGAGGTCGTCTAGGCACAAGAGTCAAGAAGGCTTTTCTTATAGGCGGTAAAGATGATGACAAGCCTGAAGAAATCAATCCTGTTAGGACGTTTTCAATTGAATGGGGCGGAATGTGAGAATACTACTACATGTCACTATAGTTACTGGAGTTTGAAGTTTTACGGAGTTCAACAGATAGATACCCAACAATGAGTAAAGATTTTGCACTGAATCGTTTCTAAATAATGTTATTATTCCGATTATATTGTAGCTCCATTATAACTTCATTGCTGTTCTATCTCACGGCATCCTGGCCTAATTATATAGGGTGATCATGACTAGATCATGACTAGGTAGGGTCCTAGGCCACGGCCGAGGTGGTGGTGGGGAAGTGCATGCGTGACTTCAGCGTACAGACAGGCTTAAGGAACATGACAACCACAGGATCTATACAACAATAAGAACAGCAACAGGGCCAACCTGGGGTATTTGAGCTTGTGCTTCGTCTGAAGATTTGAGCTTGTATTGATCTTGATAATGTCTGTGCTTATCTGGATCCAATGATCGAACACAAACTGAAGTCGCATCTGACAACTTGTCTCGGAACATCACCTCATCTGCAACACCACCATGGCTACCACCACTATTGATCCAGGCCGGCTGGGGAATTGGACCATGTCCTTCAATATGACGCAGTTTGTTCCATCTGCCAGAGATCTTGCGCTTGCTGGACCTCGTATGTTCATGAAAGTTGGTTCGTTTCTCGGAGTGCCGGACGCTGTGGACAATATCTTTGGCAGCAGAATAGTATGTCTTCGGGGTTTCCTAACTGGCATGAATAGGTCTATACGAAAGATTTACTTACTATATCATAGGGCATGGGACAACGAATTATACCTGAGGCCACTGGAGCTGGATTAGTTGATGCTGCGACAACAGCTGCTGCCGCCGCAGGACAGGCTCGGGAATTTATACAAGGCGGGACCGATATATTGGTGGAGGTGGATGACCAGGCTACTGGAATTGCTTCCAGATTTTCACTTGAGGGAGCTCGAAGTATAGGAAGCGTATTCAGTTATGCGACCAGTAAGTGGGCGTTATGCTGCTTGATTATGGCCATCGTCCTCAACCGTACCCTTGTATACGCTTCGACTAGACGGAATCTTACACTACCATGGAAAGTCCGATTTTGCCTGAGAATTGTGCCCATTGTTTTGCTGCTCGTTCAAGCTCAATGGCTCCTTCAGTCAATACAGTGTCAAACATCTCCGGACTTCTCCATGCTGCGGTGGGGAAATGCTACGAAGCATTCGGAGTTGATGTTTACTCAGAACGGCGGTATGTTACACACTTTGGCCTCAACGCTTTTGTTCGGGGCGTCGGATGAAGACTCATGTCTAGCTGTGCGCATGATATCTGCGGAGCCCAACGAACAGCCCAAATTTCCATCTGTTACGGACCTAACAGGCTCGCTGTCTTTACTATGGCCCCTCTTCAAGACTTTCAGTTTCAGTCAGTTTGTGGAGACTCTCTCGTGCGCTATACAAGGTCGTCAAGTTGCAGCGGAGACGGGGATGACACTTTTTGAACACTCTTTAGCATTCGCTGAAGCTGATGCTGCAATCGGCCAACAGCTTGGATGGGGAAACTTCGGAGGGACCAAAATGGCACGTATCTCAAATTCTACTGCCAATGGGACCCAGATTGCAATCACAAGAGCTATGATCATGAAAAGGGTTAATACCACACCCGAAGTACTGTTGGTTGGATTTTTATCGTCTATGAACCATCTCACAAGTCATATTCTGGCAGTCTTTAATCTACAGGGCCGACTGCGTCTAATCAATACTGGCTTCTGGGGCTTGGCCTTCATGTCCTTCATTGTCTGGAGTATTTCGACCTTCTCCATAGATGATTTTCCTAACCAGAGTCTTCTCCGGTAAGTTTACCTCCTCATATAAAGACCTCAAGTGTGATATCGCATATCGTTTAAGTTCTAATGTATGCTCCAGATTTCCTACGGTATGCATTGTCGGATTTATTCCTCACGTTCTTGTCTTGGGTGGAATTATTTCATGCATGATTATATATGGCGCTGCCTTGCGTAAGTAGTAAGAGGTTCCCTTAGGAGCATCATTATAACAATCTGCATAGTATTGTCGGCCTTTGCACCTCCAAGTGGTGCTGATGGATCGTCAGGCGAAGAGCAACCAGAAGACACGTTCGTGCAGCGAATTTTAAATGCCCACCGCAACATGCAGGCCAACGTTCCGTTGAGTAGCATTAGGATCACGATGCATATGGACTTCTACACTGCTTTGCTGAGAACCGGGTTCAGTGTTATGACCATGGCCAGTGAAGCTGTGTACTTGAATGAAAGCCGTGGTGTAAACATTGGAAAGCATACTTGGCTCGAAGAAGAGCGTTTGCGTGAGCTTGAGACGACTGGAGCTCACCTTCTTGGTCCTAGTTTCCGCGCCTATGATCCATCTCAAGATAATGATGGTCTAGCTGATAATGTTGGTTTGATTGCAGCTAAAGACCAGCCCATGGATCTTCTCCACCAGTCTTCAAGTGGGTATGCAAAAGAGATGACTGCACAGAAAGTGCAGAAGCCTAAGGGTCCCCACGATCGCCTAGTCCGTGATGGTGTAGGCGCCACAGAAAGAAGCGGACGATGGATACTGGCTTTGGAGTTTTTCTTGGCTATAAATCGAATAATTATGAGCTTATGGGCTTCTTTGTTATTGAAATTGCTTGAGAAGCTAGGAATTCAAGCTCGGCCACGTTGGCTCGTATGGCTGGTAAGTGGTCTCAACACGCATTGCATTCTTATCCAGATCGTACCGCATTCAGAAACTAATTACTAATTGATCGACAGGTACGAAGGCCAAAGTCAGGCCCTCCTGAGCAGAATGAGAGCGATCCTACAAATCCCGACTCGCTCAATTTTTGGATGTTAAACATTGACGGAGAACTGACTCTGCCAAAGGATGATAAGGTTGATGTTGAGGCCGAAACAAGAAATCGAATGAAAATCGAGGGTAAATCTTGGACAGACGCTGAGGAAGAAAATCTCGATAAAAAAATGTACGATTGGTGGCTACTTGGGGGCTGGTGGGGCAGCGATGATTCCAGTGGAAACTATTTGCCTAAGGGAGACGAGCTGGAAGATGATGCTACAAGTGTCATATCCGTAGCTACAACAATTCGTGACTCTGAGAACGACTGGGAATCTGACGGCGAAAACGATGATGGCCGGAGGACCCCTACTCAACGATCTCCACAATTCACACGAGAATCAAGTCCCGTTTTTGATACACCACTAAATCCTGCAGATTTAGCTCAGCTTCTCTATCCCAAGACGCCAGAGCAACGAGCCAATGCCCATGCACTTTCAACACACTTCGCGCACAATGGCATCGTGACTCGGTCTCTATATCGCGATCTAACACAACGAGAACGATCAAAGGTTCTGACCTCAACCCGCCACCGACCTTCAAACTTTGTCTCGTCATCTTCCACCGGCAAGCTCACCCCAGAAGAAGAATCCCAAATCTTAGAGCATCTTATCATTACCCGTCGCGCTTTCCAAGCCTCGCCCCAGGCCCAAAAATCGTGGGCAGAAGGCGCTTCAGGTATGGGAGAAGGTGGTCCACAGTGTGTAGTGTGCCAGAGTTCACCACGCAGCATAATTGTGTGGCCATGCCGTTGCTTGAGCTTGTGTGATGATTGCCGGGTCACGTTGGCAATGAATAACTTTGATAAATGTGTCTGCTGTAGAGGAGAGGTGGCAAGCTTTTCAAGGATCTTCGTTCCTTGATTGCGTATACTGGCTTGTATGATATTGTTTTGTATTGGCGCAGGCGTTTGGAGTAGAAGCATTACGCACGGAATTCCCTGGATTGTAAACGGACTGGACACCATTCGGCAGCCTCACGGATAGGTTGTGAGAAATTAAGAGATCAATGAGACTTTGGGAAGGTAGACGGTAGTAGACTTGCTTGTTTTGCACCTTGTTGTGATTGAGGCATTGCTCCAACGAGTTTCTATCGTCTAAGCAGCATGATCTTTTCAAGAACAAGAATTCCTATATTACAATTCCAACCAACAAAATTGGCACACAGAAATTTATCAATCTCATGTTCAAATCTGTTTCTCATCAAGCTGCGGCAGAAGTGCAAATTCCTAGCTAGGGATATAGCTAAAAAGTATCGTAGCAAGCAAAAGCCTCCTGTACATTGCTGAGCATCCAACTTTGGATGAGATTCTTTAGCATATACGTTTAGGGATTTTGTACAACAACTTACTCTCATAGAACATCAGAGTTCACACCCATTGCCATCGAAGCTGTGTATTGAAGCAAGAATTGTCTAAATTGAGCATCGACGTAAACTCTTAGCCATCAAAGCCATCTGAACCAAAACCCAGGTAATGACCAAGCCAATCCAGACGCCCAAAATAATTCCCAGACCTCCCATCAATCTGAAATCCACTATCAAAGAACCCACAAAGCCTCTTAGCCCTTGACTTAACAACAACCAACTATAAACCGGTATAGAATACTTTCGCGGCGCCAGGATAGTTTCTTCTGTAACCAAAGCCTCGGCCATCTTCCAAGCTACTTGATTTCCGATCTTCTCCCAAGTCTGTGCCTCAGCTAATCGCCGAGACTCTATACTCATTGCCATTCTGAGCTCCGAATCATTAGCCAGGCTTACAATGCCCCCCACAAAGCCATTTAGGTCATCTGGGGGTACTAAATACCCAGATTTCTCATGTACAACGATTTCACTAGGCCCGCCTTCATCTCTGGCAATGACCGGAACACCACTCGCCATAGACTCCAGAACCACTAACCCGAAGGTTTCCGTTATAGAACAGTGTAGAAATATATCACCACACGCATATGCGTTCGCTAGATTTTCTCCTTTCAAGAAACCAGCAAAGGACACCTTCCCTCTCTCAACTAGGCTTCCAAACAAACCTTTCAGCTCTTGCTCAACCTTGGGATTTGAATTCCCTCCCACAACAAGTAGCTTGAACTGTAAACCCATTCCATCCAACTTCTTCACACACTCAGCTAAGAACTCAAACCCCTTCTCCGGAGCCAACCTCGCTACTGTAACCAGAATAATCTCTCCATTCGGCGCGAACTTCTTCCGCATCTCCTCTAAACATTTTGAAGGATGAAACATTTTACAGTCTACACCTCTCCTTAAGTTCATCATCTTCTCTTTTTGAATATCCGCCTTCTCAAGGTATTTTTGTACGAAGATCGACGGATAAAATATCGTTCGGACAGATTCGTGACGGAATAAATAACCTTGCACGCTCCTAAACACCCAAACTGCCCACGCGTCAAGTGGTGCTGGAAAGAGGATCTCGCAGTATCCAGATAGATCAGTTTGGAAGTTCAAAAGCACAGGGGGTCTGTTTTGACGTTTTTGTTGACGAAGCTGCAATAGAATCTGAAACCCGAGAGAGGCAGGGGATGCCAGGTATATGAGATCAGGAATCGATCTGAACGTTTCAGAGTAGAGAACAGAGAGGCGCACGGGGTAGACAACTGATAGCTCGGGATTATAGGGCAGAGGATATCCCTTGAGCCGGACCTCAATTTGGTTATTGGAATCCATGGTAGCCCTGAGGCGTGATTTTGAAGCGGTGCTGATTCTACAGATACTAATCAGAAAAAATGCCTTTTCCAGAGCTTTTAGCTTCGCAATCATATCTCGAGCCCATTTCTGTGAAAATCATATGTGACTTATTTGGAACAACTATGCTCAACAAGTACTTCTGGTTCACCTTGCTCTAGGTCAACCAATTTACTAACGTGTTTCTGTTGAAGCCCGCGTGGCATGAGACATAGAAATGTGTTGGACTTTGAGACAAGACGAGCATGTTCCACCAGATCACTTACTCAGGAGCTACAACCGCAACATTGACGCCGTTTCCTCGAAGATATTCTACGAGGTTTAAAGTTGTTCTACTGACGCCATTTACAGGCCCGAAAGACTCCGTTGCTAGAAGTATTCGCTTCCCTCGTAATTGCTGCGGGAACTCCAGCAAATCACTTCTGGCTTCCACAGTTGCTGAAACTTTCGACATAGCTGAAGAAGCTTTAGAGCAAAGGAAAACTTCGAAGATTATATGATTATGACAAATTAAGAAAGGACTTTCATCGTGCTGTGCCTAAACTCGAAACTGGAACGCACTACACTATGCCTACATGTGACTCTTTGAGATACCGACTACTTTACGATCACAGGAGCAGATACCTCACTACAAGATATGGTATGCCCAGCACAGTATGCAGGAAGGGATGTGATTGGTTCCTATTCTATTCATTCGGAGATTTTCCTCTTGTGTTGCGCATCCCGCTCAAGCGAGTGTTTACTCCACGTGCTGCCGCTATTGGTCGAAGCGAAGTTTCGACATCTAATCTCAACCCATTTGAGATGTATAGATCCCACGCGATTTTGTGGAATGTTATGAACATATGGGACTATGATCGGTTGTTATCTTTGACTGTCAATCCGGTACCACAACCTTCAACAACGTGTGTCATTCTAGTGGCTGGCTGCAAACAAACATGTGGTGTAGACTAGATATCACTGGTGAGAACATGACCTACCGAGGTCCTCGTGAGCAGTAGAGGAGTCTCCGAAAATGGGCAATGGTAATGATGCAGTGGGTTAAAACAAATGAGGAAGTGGCAATCGTGACTACCGACGTGAGAGGGTGTGCTTCTCATTTTATTTGAAAATATCACTGGACCCCTTCTCACCAGACAAACAAAGGACAACTTTGTTATCTTCATAGCATAGCACCAGGTAGCAGGTGTAGAGATCCAGATCCGAAGTACGAACAGCTCCTGCGTCATCTAGCCCTCAGCGCCTGTCTTTCAAATCGGCAAGCTATTTGTACTGGACATATATAAATCCCGGCACAATTAAAGTGAGTAGCATGCAGTCAAGAGATCTCGACAGAGAGTAATGACAAGCTAAAGCGATCACAGATAACAATAGCTATGGGTCGTCGTACTTCTACGGTCGATTCAGAATTGGAGAATTCAACTGCTCCCACGACTCCTGACGGGAGCTTGACGTTCAGTCCTGTTTTACAGCCACTGAAGTTGCAAGATGCCCTCGAAAGAGAGTCTTTGTTGAGAGGCAAGGAGACGAAGTGCTTCGAGATCTTAGACAATGGCTGTTTATCTAAGAACATTGAGGTGAAGAATATATGCTGCATCGGAGCTGGCTATGTCGGTAAGAACGCCAACACTTAAGATTCTGATTCGAACGAATGCTGAGTTTATATCTCAGGTGGACCAACCGCAGCTGTAATGGCATACCATAACCCTCATTTGAAAATCACTGTTGTGGACCGGGACGAGTCTCGTATTAAACAATGGAAATCGAAACATCTCCCATTGTACGAACCTGGACTTTATGAGATACTGCGAGTAGCTCGCGATGGCTGGAAGAGCCTCTCCCTTGCAAATGAGCGGGGTACTTCCACATTTGACAACATGTCTGCCAGCTTCTCAACCTTGAGATGTGAAGCCGAGGGAACTCAAATGACTGAACGTCAACCAAACCTATTCTTCTCAACAGATATTTCGAAATGTATCAGTGAAGCTGACATGATCTTGATTGCAGTCAACACTCCGACCAAGAAGCGAGGACTGGGTGCAGGGAGAGCAACGGACATGACAGCTTTAGAGGCAGTCACGAAACAAGTAGCAATCCACGCTAAGCCTAGTGCAATCTTAGTTGAGAAGAGCACAGTTCCATGCCGTACTGTCGAGTTCATCCAAGATACCGTAACATAATATCTGGCCTGAGTTTACGTATCGTACTGACCAGAATCAGTTAAAAACCTATCGACCGAATCTTCATTTTGAAGTTCTCTCTAATCCAGAATTTCTCTCTGCAGGAACAGCAATAGCAGATCTTGTCTCCCCCTCACGTGTACTTATAGGAAGCCAGCCAACACAACAAGGCAGTCTTAGCGCATCTGCACTGGCGAATATCTATTCCTGGGTTCAGCCATCTAAGATAATGCACACAAACATCTATTCATCTGAACTCGCCAAACTTGTCGCAAATGCTATGCTTGCCCAACGCATCTCAAGTATAAATTCCATTTCAGCCATCTGTGAGAAGACTGGTGCGGACATCCAAGAGATAAGTAGTGCAGTAGGCGCAGACACTCGAATTGGTGCACAGTATATGAAAGCTGGAGTTGGATTTGGCGGAAGCTGCTTTGGAAAAGACATTAGGAGCTTGGTCTACCTCGCACAAAGCTTGAATTTGCCGGAGGTTGCAGAATACTGGCAGCAGGTATTAAATGTCAACGTCTGGCAGCGTACTAGGTTCGCAAGGAAAATCGTGCAAAGGATGAATGGGACTCTGGTAGGAAAGAAAGTTACTGTGCTTGGCTATGCTTTCAAGAAAGGAACTGATGATACACGAGAAAGTCCAGCTTTGGAAACAATCCGAATATTGCTAGAGGAGTCCCCTCAAGAGGTGGCAATATTTGATCCATTCTGTGACATGAGTGTCGTTCGAGATGAGATCGGACGCCTCTGTGGGGCTGAAATGCTCTGGGAGAATGGAGGGCCTATTGAGGTATATGGGGACGCATACGAAGCTTGCTCACAAAGCCATGCGGTGGTAATCATGACTGATTGTGACGAGTTTAAGAACACGACTTCGACAAGCGCCTCAATGCAGGATGAAGTTCAGGGCCTTGTCGGAACATATGAAACAGAGCCAGACTGTGAGGACAATTGTTCGGTTTGCAGACTCGAGAAACAAAAGGCCACAAAGAGGATCACTGGTAACGAAAGGCTGGACTGGTCCAAGATAACGTACCATCTCAATAAACCCAGATGGATTTTCGATGGACGTAATGTTCTGGATGTGGCTGAGATGGAGAAACTTGATGTAAGAGTAGAAGGAATCGGTAAAGTCGGTTGGGGTGGCCTTGATAGTATAAACTTGGAATAGAGACTATGTTTATTGATGTCGGCGAAATATGCTATCCAAGGTTCGATGCCGTCTAGACATTAGAGTGAGGTTAAATATAATTCATCTATTTGCAAGTTCTTGGCGTGGAAAACTTGCTGGTAAAAGTAAAGTCTTGGAATATTCTTCAGTAGCTACCAATAATAAACCATATCCATCCTGAAAAAAAAATCTGTCACTTATTTGTCGATGTATGGTCCTTTCATCGATCGAACATTTTACCAACTCCGATTTCTCTCATGGTTATATCGTTCAAGAGAACTGATAGGAAACCTTGTTCTGCACTCGAGAACAGATGAATATCGTTCCAGCTCCCACTATACTAAGTATGTGTATAGAGATTCTGAAAACAGCAGACTAGCTAAATCCAAGATATCTGAGCTATCAAGGCTACCATGCACGTCAACCCAATCCATACCTTCACGTAATGCGGTCGTCTTTCGCTAGCAGAATTTTCACTATTCGTAGGAGCAGGAAAAGAAGTCGAAATTGCCGCTGTAGTAGTAGTTTGTGGCGGGCACGTAGAGTAGGTAGTTGTAGTTACAAGCCTCGTTGTGGGATTTGATGGATCGATTTGCGAGAAAGGATACCATACTTCCTGCGATGCGGTGTTCATCTTTAAGATGCTGACACTGCTCTCACATTTGTCATGCTCGGAGACGCCCGTCCATCCACAAGTCACAGATCCGTATATTTCATCTCCATTTCCGTCTTTTCCACCACTACTCGGCGAATCTGTTGTTCGATTGTTGATACACTTAAAATATTCACCCGTGATATCCCCAGTCAGTTTCATGGTTCGTGAAACATCCACTAGACAGTACGCCAGACACGTCGCGCCGTATGAAGCATTGCCTTTGTCAGTTATTGCTTCTGTGATGTTTATGATAGGACCGTTGCAACAGCTTGCAAAGGTCGAAGGAGCAAATTGGTCAACATTAGCTTCCGCTGTGGATAGGCACGGAGCATCATTGTATGGTATTGTTCCACAGAAGTAACCTATAGCATTCTCGGGCCAGTTGCCCCGGCGTGGGATATAGTTGACTACAACTATATTAGTATGGAGAATACTTGTATAGAAGGGGGAACAAGGGATCTGAGCTGGGACTTTTCCCAAGATCTAGAGTTGTCTAGGTTCAAACAATTTGGCGAAATTGTTCCTACTAAAATGCTTTTTGGGGGGGAGCTCTATAAGAACGAAAAATAAACGGACCATGAGTTGTGATACCTAAAGAATACTTCGGGCTAGACATTACTTCCAATAACCTCTTCAAACGCGGTGTACGGGCTGAGTCTAAAGGCGGATGAAAGGACTTTTTGAATCTTTATTCTGCACCATACAATTTGAAAGCCAGATGGAGAGCAGAACTTCTCTACTTTTGATCCCGAGAAGGACTGCTATAGATGTGAGATAGACATGCTTTCCCGTTGACGTTGTAACCCCTGAAGTGGTGCAGGGGTAGCCGGATGTCACGAGGATCATCTGGTGGACCGCCTCAACCTTCCACTTTTGCTAACCATTATGGCGAAAACAGACCCTTCACAATCCCGTGAATTTCAATCCACCAACAACTAAAATACAAATAGTTAATAGCGAACTTTGACAAACTAAATAGAAGCTCATTATTGCATTTGATAATGGCAAAGAGGGTAAGTAGATTAGCTCTGAGCTATAACGATGAGTGTCCTGAATAGATGTTTAGATACAGTTTAATGTCCAAGGTCGAGTTCAAGGTAAGTCTGCATACACGCTGTAAATGGAAGGCAAAGTACTGATTTTGACTAGGCGTTTCATTTCGGTAATCTTTCTATAATCAATTTTCCCTGGTAAAACTGACGACTCTTCAGTTACTTCACGCAAAAAAAGGCCAAGTCCTACAATGTGACTGGATGGGTTCGGAATACGCCGGATGGAATGGTAGAAGGAGAGGCTCAAGGACAGGATGATTCTCTAGAGCAACTTGTTAAAGACTTGGGCGTTGGACCATCCCATGCAAAGGTAGATAAGCTGGAAAAGAATGAAATTGGTACTGTGGATGGGGAATTGGGCTTTGACGTAAGGATTTAGCGAAAAGCTGATCCAGAGACGAATTGAGAATCAACGGACTTATGTGGTCTGTAGTCTCACGCAGATGGTGATCACCATTTTTATGTAACTGAAAATTGAGTGGCGACCTGCAGATTGTATCGGGCAAATTTGAATTGTGAGAGATGATTAATATTTGGTACGTGGCTGCTTTAATGACATACCAAGTCAAATCTTTGACTTTGAGATAGAAGAATTGTGCACAGTATTCGCGATTCACCAAAATTGCAGATAATGATTTTTCGTGTCTTAGCAGCTACAGACTTTCGCCAGTTACGAGGTTGTGAGCGTATTGTATAGGTAGGTAAATAAATCTTGGACCTTTTGTGGCCTCAGCTTCGACGCGTTCGGCTGTATGGATTGGCAAAGATTAAAGAACGCCGGGCACTTCATATAATGCTAAGAATAGCTATAACAGGAGCCAACAGACAGCCTATATAAGAAAACTTGTTTCTTCACTCGAGACCTAGCTGATTCAACTTTCATTCATTGAATCCATGTAAGTAAGTATTGATGACGCTATTTTCGAGGGGATTCCCTAATTCACGAGTCACAAAGTAGTGCTCCTACTCAGGTTATTCTCTTACTTACAACCCGTTGGCAGATTGATGGTTTCCATTCTCCAAAACATCGTTCGGAGGCAGTCGCACTTCTACAATTGACACTTGACTTCTGCAGACCCAAATCTTCACCATACTCAGTCCCGCCGCCTCCACGATCACTTTGAATTGCGCCGGCGTTCTCTCAATTCCATTGATGATCCCCATCATTGCAAGGTCACGCTGGTGGCTATACCTTGTATAGTAACCGTAGTTCGCAAGCAAGGGTGAAGGAGCGGGGTTGATTTCTGGACAGCCAAGTGTGGAATTCATCACTTGATCACAGATCAAGATACGAGAGTTGCTGTGCATGGAAGGGCGAATTGCTGAAAGAATCTTTACGCAGTAATCATCAGACCAGTCGTGTCTGGTTTTATTATGTTAGCAGAGAATATGGCCTTAAAGGGGAAGTGAACAATACATGATATATCGCAGCCAATAGACATCGGCCCCTACGACAGGATTTTGGGCGAAGAAATCGTGTTGCATGAAAGAGACACGATTTTCAGCAAGCGCTTGGGGGTTTTCTTTGGGCCATACGACTTCTTGAGCTTGTTTAAGGACAGGGCCACGATCTTGAACAACGAATTCAAGATCAGGATAAAGTCGACTTAGCTGGATGTCGAATCCACCTAAGAAGTCAGAGCGAGATCCGGTTGGTATGTAATGTGGTACTGGAACTTACCAACCCCACCACCGACATCAACAATTTTGGCTTTACCAAGCTCACTCCACGGATAGTCTAATAGCATACATATTAGCATAAAAGCAGAGGTCAAAGTATGTATGAGCGCTTGCCGTAGGGGTGCGCAGATCCGAAAACCATCCCTCCACCCAACATCGCCAAGCCGAAAACTTCATGTTCAGGTCTAGCTACTAGTTCGTCTTTGTTAGTTATATTTTTGGCCTGGGGTACACCAGGATATCCAACACCACACGCAGATAGTTCCTGAGCGGGTGTTTTCTCCTCGAGCCACTCCCACCGGGGCTTCGTCGTGCCGACCGCGTCTTGGAATGGTGTCTCGGTTACATCGTATGATGCACCTTTGCTACCCAATAGGTATTTCGGTAGGTGGTCCGATGCGGTGTAAAGATCGAGATTACTGAACGGTCAGCAAAAGACAACATGTGACTCAATAAAACATTGACTCACAATAGCATAACATAAGCTCGTAGTGGCTCATTCTTTACCAGGGATGCTGATATGGAATTGTTTGCGTATTGATCTGGTGATACCTCTCGGAAAATGTGGATGGAGCATAAAGATCGCAGAACCCGAGCTATTTGGCTCGTATTAGTTCCCTATAGAGCAGAGTAGCAGATTGAGTGGAAGCAGCTCGTTCTCTTACAAAGTTTCAGGTGCTCTATTCCAGTTTTGGCCCCTAGCTCCTTACTCGAAAGACCTCCTTCTCCTACGTCTGCAAGAAGATCCGGGATTCGTCTCTCAGCAGCTATATATAAAGCCCTAGACTCCCAGTACTGACACGCAACTTCGATTATCCTGCTTGGTGGCTCAGACACAAGCTCTGTAAGTGAACCAGCTATAGCGAGTACTAATGAGAAACCGGGGTCAGAAGCGGATTCACGGGTTATTCTACGTTAAAAGAGGTGACCCACCTGTCTTTTGAGCTTCATGAAGCTTGCGGCTAGGGATGATATCTGGGGGTCCATCGGTTACTTTCTCTCTTTTTTGATCCTCGGTGCTCCATTCATCCAAAATGATTTGAGCAGAAGCTGTTAGGAGCTGTCCCAAATGCAGAAGCTGGACGGCGTCCGTAAGGGATTTTGGGGTTCGTTGCATGGTGCTTACTACGCAGTTGAATGTGGAAGACAAAGGGACGTTGTGTGGACGGTAAATCACAGGCTTAACACACAAGAACTATCGTGTTATCGAAGTGCTAGATGACTTGAGCCCCTGGTAAGTCGAAGGACCGGAGTACAATAGTAATATCACCGAAGGTGTCCGACGCGGGTCCTTCAATCAGCGGCACTATCGCCTATGGTTTCTCCGTAAACTGAGGCATTGAATACAGGTCTTTACATGAAGATCAGATAAATATTACGCATATTATTTAATCATGCATTATCTAATACCAGAATCGCAAACTCTCCCTACTGCAGCATACCGTTTCCTGACCAGAACTGCAAGTACTTTTCTACACATCCTGGAGATACTGCGCTGACTGAACGCAAAGTTCGAGAGACCCTTCGGCAATTGTTTGTGTCAAGAATCAAGCTTCCATCAGACATAGTTAGGAAATGATTTTGGAAAAAGTCCATCAAGCTTTCTGGGCAGTCGTCGCTCTTCCAAACCTGATCTAACCACTCTGTAAATGGAATTCGGGAGAATGGTGAGAATCCAAGATTCTGCTCGAGAATGGTACATATGTCGGGCCACAGCTGCCTGACTGGGTTTTCAATGTGGAAAATGAGGTCCTGTGGTCCCATATCTAGCAAAAGCTCCGCGCTGACTTGGGCAGCTTGGTCAACAGGTAGCCACGATAAAGTCTATTGTGAAATTATATAATTAGCATTAGTAGAATATTAAGGAACGGAATGAAACTTACACCTTTCAAATCAGGAAGTTTACCAATGGCCTGTGAAGTTCTCACCAGCACAGGAAAGTGTTCGTCTTGACTCCAGGATCCATTAGTCCGAGAACCTGAAACTTGACCAATACGGACGATTATAGGCTGTAGTTGAGACGAAAGTGTAACGTGAGCACTCTCCATAATCTTTTCGCATACATACTTTGCTTCAGCATATCCCATAGGCAAAGTAACTGCGGGGTCATGCATTATTACCTCAGGTACAATGTTGGTGGGATTTTCCATGCCATAGCGTCCTACAACTGCAATTGAGGATGCAAAAACCACCTTGACTTTAATGTCCGGCCGGACTGCGTGTGCTTTCAAAGCAAGATCTAAAATTGTTTTTAGAGTCTTTATTTGTGGCTCGAAGGACGATAAATGCCTCTTGAAGTCCATGGGCCATGCACCATGGAAGATATGGGTGATTCGGGATGCCAATAACTGATACAACTCACTTCCAAGCCCTAGGAAGGGTTCGTCGGGAATCCACTGAAGAAGTTCAATCTTAGACCAAGCATTAGTACACAGAGATATACCTCTGGCATCAAAAGCTGATTGTTGTCGAGTTCTAAGGGCTTCATTGAAGTCTTGCGTAGCAACGGGTAGTCTAATCAAACATATCACATGATCGACATGGTTATTTGCGCAGAGAACCTCTACAAGATGGGCTCCTAAGCTTCCGGTTGAACCCGTGATTAAAACTGTATTAGTATTCCCTGAGAAGCGTGATGCAGTGTAGCAATATTTGAAGTATAGGTCCGCCATATTGGCTGCTGAATTGTCCGGGGGTTCCCTTCCCTTTTCAAATAAGATTTCGAGCGACTGAGCTATGCGTGACACAGTTGGATGAGAATAAACGAAATTCCGCGGCAAAACAAGATTGTTGATCGGTTCTGCTAATTTGGATATGGATGTGTTCAATATACGCAAAAGACGTGTTGCCTGGAGGGAGTCGAGCCCTAAGTGTATCAAGTCATCATCATCTTGCCAACACCTTTCCTGTGAGTGAGTTGGCAAACAATCCTGCACCATACTTCTAAGTCCTGTTTTAATGTCTTGATAATCCAACGGAAATTCAATCTCCTCTGAAGGGTTTTCCAGCATGTGATAAACTAGACTAATCTCGGGTTCAAATACGTTATATGTTGCTTGACGTTGTGTTGATCCTTTATCAGAAAGAGGAATGGTTTTGGTTATTGGTTTGACCAAAATAGCAGCTTTGTTATAGATGCGAGCGTGTCTGTCTGCCAGATTATTTGATTTTAGAATTGATGGCCAAACTCTGTCAATAAAAGTGCTAGTGGGTTCTTCCATTGGGATTGCTGGCTCTAACAAGACCCCGACCTCCGCCTGGCTATTTCCAAAGACAACCGCTCGCCGAATCAATGGGTCCTGTTCCAATAAACTCTCAGTTGCTTGAGGAAATACCTTTTCACCCGTAGATAACACAATCATGTCATCTTTCCTCCCCATAATCTTGACCTCGGAATTAGGCCTCAACGGATTTGATACCAGGCGATCCTGTAGTTCAAACTCTTTGTCCCAAGCAAAAGGATACCCAAATAGTTTACAAAGTCCAGAAACTCCATCCTCAGAATCCAGCTTTTCAAGGCGCAGACCGAGATCTGTTCTGAGTCGCAAATATTGGTACTCGTATGTAGGATCAGGCCGAAAAATGGGTGCTAAAGCACCCAATTCGGTGGCCCCGAAATGATTCAATAGTTTGATACCTCTGGAATGGAGTTTCTCACCTACCACAGCATTGAGGCCGCCACCACCCACCGCAATAAAATCCAGCTTCTTCAAAATGCCACTGGTGACATCTTCAAAGTCTTCAAGTAGAGTCACTTCTTCCATGATCATAGGAACTGACATGAGGGACGTGATTCTAGGTAGTCGGCGTATAACAGAAACAACAAGTGCGCCGGTTGGAATTTCTGATGCAGGTAGAAGAACACAAGGCTTGCCAACAGATAAAGCCAGGCACGGAGCAAGAAAGCCAAATCCCTAACATATTTTTTAGTAAGATGGCGATGGATATCACGTAATCTTGTCGTGTTTGTACTTGGATCAGACACAGAAAGGCTACGCTCTTACATGAAAAAGGGGCAGAGTTGATACGTTCAAGCCCTGACATGATTCATCTATATCGGATGGAAATAAATGACATGTTGCATATCCAAGAAGATAGCGGTGTGCAAGAGATATGGCTTTAGGTAGGCCTAAATTTTAATCCGTGAGCACAACGCAGTTGTGGATGAAACAGTAGTACCTACCAGTAGTTCCGGAACTGTGTAATATAATCACATTGCGGTCACTATCGCGACATAAATGACGACTGGTGGCCCAGCGGCCAAGCGGATCTGAGTTCAATGTTGTTGGAGCCGCAAGAAACGTCTTGAATGTAGGAACAAGATTAACGGTCGTGGAATAGAGATTCTCATTCTGGGATATTGCAGCCTCCACATTTGGTCGCGTGCGGTCGGAGACAAGTATTGATATGGATTGGGTTTGATTAAGCAGATGCACAATCGCTGGAGGGCTTAGTCTAATTGATAGTAGAAGACACTAATCACGGTACAGCATTCTGATTAGTACTTGTACATAGAAAAACATCGAAAGTGTTCTGCAGAAATGAGCACAGAATAGAAAGCCTATCTTACAGGTACATGAATAGTGACTAGGGCCGTGAGGTAGATAAGCAGAGAGACATCGCTTTCCAGAAATATTGCGATAGGCTTGTTCTTTTCTCCATCTGCAAGGCGTTCGTTTTCACGAATACCCTTTATGTGGCTGAGTAGCCAAGTACAGCACTCTTCCACAGCATGTGCAATCTCTAAGAAGGTAATTCGCGTTTCTTTTTGATCAGAACTCAGCTGTACACAGAACAAGTGATTCGGATTATGTATAGCATTGAATCGTATCAAATCAGGGAAGTTGCGGATCCCTGGAGGATGTGTCTCCCCATTTGTTAGGATATTAGACTCGGAGAGGTTAATATACGGTCGAATAAAGGAAGATTTCACCGACATATTCAACGTCGTCGTAGCTTAGGTAGGGCTAGATCAGTGCTTTTCCGTTTTCTTTGGGCCTTCTCTTTCAAGTGGTGTCAGTTGAGCTGAAGCTCGGGGGCCGGAGTATGAGCTCATACTCTGGAACTCCAATATCGCCTCTAGTGCCTCAGAAGCAGGATATGTGTTCAAATGAGACCCTTCCTAGCATGTAGTCTGAGTTTGGACATCCTTTCGCGTGAGGTCTACAACATTCACTGAGTTCTACACGTGATCAACAATGTCAACGAGCTTCTCATCGACGCCGACCATTGCGTTGTTTGGAGGACAAGGCTCGCTGTCGGTGTTTTCATCTAGTTCTGCATCAGTAATAGAGGACGGAATTCCTCGTACTTTGGCTGGGGCCATATTACTGTCTCGGTGCCACACCGCTTTCTTGGAAGAGATAGGCAGGCTTGAAGAGGTCACAAACACTGCGCTTGCCATCGATACTACATGTTTTAGTCGTCCACAAGATCTCCTTCGACCACCTACACAGTATCACACACATGCAGTGATTCAAGCAACAACAATATATCTCTGCCAAATATTGAACTACCTTGCAGAAACAGTAGGGAGAGAGAAGGGCAACGTTAGTAATAAGAGCGAGAGTGAAGCCGTAGCAGCAGCGTTTGAACAGCTGCTTGAGACGTCTGGATTTTGCTCAGGTCTCATTCCAGCCACCGTAGTTGCGAGATCACGCACATTGGATGAGTTCATGGCCGCTGCAGTGGAAGGGTTTCGTCTTGTCTTTTGGATCGCCATAAACACGAGGTCCTGGAGCCATGCCGTGGAAGCTCAAGCTGCCGAAGACACGGCAAGAGTTGGTTCATGGTCTCTTGTGATCTGGGGACTCTCCCAAGACGCTATAGAAGACCAGTTGTTCTCACACATCTATGGTGAAGGCAAGATTCAGTATAGTCAGAGTTTGAAGAAAGGGCTGCTTCGTGTATCTGCAGTATCACGTGAAGATATTGTCAGTGTTTCGGGCCCAGCAAGTCACCTTTTAGACTTCCAAGCACACCTTAACTCAAAATCAAGCCCACCAACGTCCAAATTCGCTCATGTTCACGCCTGGTACCACGGTGGAGATCAGCTTCAGGAATTAGTCAACAAAATAGTCCAAGACGCGAAGATTCGTCGCATTATTTTTCCGCCATGCAAGGCACCAAAACCTGTCCGGTCGAGCTTTGATGCATCCTTACATCTACTCTTTGCTGGCGATGAAATTTGCGATAACTCTAGTGAAGATGAGACCCAAGCGGATCTTGTTCCATGGCTTGTCGAGCATCTAATAATAAAATGTGTGAATTGGACCAAAACCATCGCGAGCATTTCCGCCAGGATTCAACAACCACCTGAGCTTAGAGAAGGACAGCATGCAATCGAGCACATACCTGTAAATGTATTAGCATTTGGTCCAGCATCAGAAACACTGTTTCCAATATCGTATCGCAACAGCTCTAAAGTAAACTTCCTAGATCTATCACCCTTCACATCTGCAAACAAGAGTCGACAAACCAACCATCAAAATAGCATTGCCATTGTAGGAATGAGTATCCACCTTCCGAAGGGAAATGGTAGTGAGGAGCTATGGGATACATTACACCATGGCTTGAATGCCGTGCAAGAAATACCAGAGTCACGTTTCATGTTGTCTGATTATTATTCTGACCTCGACTCAAAGACCAATAGCTCGCGGTCCATGTCAACACGACATGGCTCCTTCTTGGATGACCCTTTTTCCTTTGATAATTCATTCTTCAGTATTTCTCCCCGAGAAGCGGCGTCTATGGACCCCCAACAACGACTTCTTCTACACGCAGCGCAAGATGCTCTAGATGATGCAGGTTACGTTGGGGATGCAACTCCATCTTTCCAAAGAGCTACAACTGGGTTCGTTGATTATAATTATCTACATATCCGCGTGATTCAAGGATCTGGTTTACATCTGGTAGACTTTATGCTGACCTCGTAGTAGTTGTTACATTGGCCTTGCTACGGGAGATTATACAGATAATCTGAGAGAAAATATTGATGTATTTTACTCCCCCGGTACTCTTCGCGCATTTCACAGTGGGAGAATCTCTTATGTATACAAGCTTAGCGGCCCTTCCATCGTGACTGATACTGCATGTTCGTCTTCCATCGTCTCTATCTATCAGGCATGTCGAGCCCTTCAAAGTGGTGAATGCACCTCAGCTCTTGCAGGCGGAGTCAATGTGATAAGCAGCCCTGATGTTCGTATAAAACAACGTATACCAAAGTTCGATATACTGACATATTTTAGATGTATCTCGGACTTTCCAGAAGTCATTTCCTCAGTCCCACTGGGAACTGTAAGCCGTTTGATGCCTCCGCTGATGGGTAAGTGTGATTTCTTTTGAGTAGGGAGTCTCGGACTGTAGAAACCCTACAAGATCTCTTAATTATGAGGCATGTACGCTTTTAAGGTAAATGTCTCGAGAGCAAGAAGTCCAGTATAGCTATTTATACTCTTTAACTACTGTACCAGCAAGCTGATTTTGGGACTGTTGCTGATAGTTATGGCCGTGGCGAGGGATGTGTTGTCTTTGTGCTCAAGAGACTTTCTGATGCTATTGCCGAAAACGACCGAATACACGGCGTCATAAGAGATGTAATGATTAACCAAAGCGGCAATGCCCATTCCATAACACACCCTCACAGCGAGTCTCAAATTCACTTATTTCAAAGCCTCCTTCGGAAGTGTGATGTCGATATTGGGTCCATCAGCGTCATAGAAGCGCACGGAACAGGCACGCAGGTTGGTCTCATTTTTCTGCCTTTCTAAACATTCTCTCACTTCCTCTCTTTTATGATATATAAGCAGTTCTAAATTTGTTCGCGCGATAGGCTGGAGATGCTCGCGAAATTGAAAGTCTTAAGACAGTTTTTGGAACGCATCACTCTAGGTCCAACCCGTTAACGATCAGTTCAATCAAGGGTAATATTGGTAAGCTCCGCCGCTTACCCTTAGTGCATATGCAAAATCTCTCCATTTTTCAGAAGTCTGTGATTCTGTAGTCATTTGACATTACATAACTTCTGTATCAAAAGCGGGATCTAAAACCTACCTTGGGCAGTTCTCCAATCATAAGGGCTATTCTCTAATTTTAGATCTGTGTTGTACTAATACATCTAGCAGGTCATTGTGAGGCTGCATCAGGAGCAGCTGGTCTCGCTAAATTATTGCTTATGCTTCGAAAGAAAATGATTCCCTTGCAGGCAGGTTTAAAACAGCTTAGCCCACATCTGGTTGGGCTTCAGAATTCTAGCTTCGTTATACCAACGGAAACTATGCCATGGATAAATACCTCCAGTGAGCCAAGGAGAGCGATGCTGAACAACTTTGGGGCAGCTGGGTCAAACACAGCTCTTCTGTTAGAGGAATGGATTGAGCCAAATTGCCGGCAGCTCGATCCGGACCGATCTGCTTATGTTTTCATGGTGTCTGCTAAGTCTCAAAGTGCCTTAAAGGTATCTTTGAAGAATCATCTAGATTCAATTGAACAATCTCGGAATATCATGCCCTTACGGGACATATGTTATACTGCAACAGCACGGCGTAAGACTTACGACTACTGTGTGGCCTTGTCTTGCACGTCACTTGATGACTTGCTCTCCAAATTGAGAGGGCTCGATGCTGAAAGCGTCAAGTCTACGGAGGCTATCTCTGGGGCAGTATTTGTGTTTTCCGGACAAGGTGGAATATTTAATGGCATGGCCATAGAGCTTATGCAAAGCTGCCCCCATTTTACGCAAAGCGTTATGCGCTGTGAGCAAATTCTCCAAACGTTTGGGTTTCCAAGCATACTCAGTTTCTTTCAAAAACGTGATAGTAAAACTCCGGGATTGGATTATCTCGATGAAATAATAGCCTCGCAGTGCGCTTGCGTGTCTCTGGAATATTCGCTTGCCCAGCTTTTTATGGCGTGGGGCGTCATACCTGATTATGTGGTTGGCCATAGGTATTTTTATAATCCATCGAAATCAAGGAGGTAATACTAATACTTGATTAGCTTGGGGGAATATGCTGCGCTGTGTATTTCCGGTGCTTTAACATTGGAAGATACCCTACGCGTTGTCGCATCTCGTGCTAGGTTGATGACCGTGAAATGTGAGCCTCAAGCATCGGGTATGCTAGCGTGCAAAATATCTTCACAGAAAGCTCAGAACTTGATCTCGCAGAGTCTGCAATTTGCAAACTTAAGCATATCTTGCCACAACGGTGCTGATGATAGTGTCATTGGCGGACCATTAGATGAGATCAATAAATTGGAAATTCACTGCAAGCAGCATCATATTAAAAGTAAGAAGCTCGATGTTCCATACGCCTTTCACTCTATGGCTATGGATCCTATCATACTACCGCTGCATGACCTAGGGCAGTCTGTCAGCCTCAAGCTACCAAGAATACCAGTCGTATCAAATGCACTTGGCCGCCTGCTTAAGAAAGAAGATCTCCACAGCGAATATTTTGCTTCACATGCAAGACAGCCCGTTCGATTCGCGGATGGTCTTAGTGATTTAGAATCGAAAAACATGTTAAGTAACAGAGTATTTCTCGAGATTGGGCCTCACCCTTCGACATTGCCATTGTTGAACAGCTGGCCTACGACCAACTCCAGCAAGTTTGTGCCTACATTAAGAAAGGGGCAAGATGCATGGACAACTATTAGCACAGCGCTTGCTGAACTCTCACTACTCAAGTTTCAAATTCCTTGGAGAGAAGTTTTTGCAGGCTCTTCTGCTAAAGTAGCCAATTTACCAAGCTATCCCTTGGCGGGTTTGTCCTATATCACACCATACCGGGACAATGGCCTTGATACCATCTCACATGATGTGCATACTGCGCACACTCGTAGACCGACTGGCTACTCTCTTCTACCATGGCAGATCACTACGCACTCAACAGAAGATTTTCTATTTGAAACGACAATGTCAAATCTCGCCCCATTAATATTGGGCCATAAGGTTGGCGGATCTGCAATATGTCCAGCATCAGTTTTCTATGAGCTTGCCCTTGAAGGGACACAAATTGTCCTCTCAGCTACAGAAAAACAAGACATTGTCATCAGTAATGTTTTATTTACGTCACCCGCAGTTTACACGGTTTCACAGGATTCGAAAATCGTGACTTTAAGTATCACTAAGCAGGATACTACTGGTAGTTTATCTTTCAGGATTACTTCCGGCGCGGACAAAAGCCAGTTGCACTGTACTGGTAGTGTGACCATTCAGAATTCAAATGCCATGGAATTCAGTCGTTTGAAAGACAAAGCATATGTGACAAGGCAGATTGCATGGTTCGCATTGCACAGTCGCATGGAAAAGTCACCATTGGATACATTTCGTACTAAGGCCATTTATGAAGCTGTATTTACTCGTGTGGTTCAGTATGCTTCACAGTATCAAAGCCTCATATACCTGAGTGTTGCCGAGTCCAATCTCGAAAGCTTTGGATCCTTCAAGTTGCCGGCAGGTTCTCGTCCTGACATGTTTCCGCCGGTCTTTACGGACACGTTATTACATACAGCAGGCTTCACTGCTAACCTTGCAGTGGGGTCTGATGAGATATGTATCTGCGCCAGTATTGAATCTGTTGAGTTGCTTTATCATTCTATCGATTTCACGGATACATTCACTATATATTCTAGCCTTATCGGCTTCGATGATGCATATTTTGCCGATGCAATTGCTTTAAACTCTGCAGGAGATGTAGTTGCTATTATACGCGGTATCGAATTCAAGAAACTTCGTTTGAACTCTTTTCAGAGGTTATTATTAGCTCAGTCATCCACCCAAGAGCCCCACATGACCCCGTTACTGTCAACTAATGGGTCAACGCCTGTATCCCAAAAGTCTCCTGTTATTGCACCAAATTCTCAGTACAAGACTCAAGAAATCAATGAATCTATCCGAAGTATTATTCTAAATATCGGCGGCTTTTCCAGCGAAGCTATTGATCACGGAAAGACACTCGATGAGCTTGGCTTCGATTCTCTTATGCTAATTGAGGTTGTCTCCAAACTTCAATCCACCTACCCAGAATCTTGTAAACTCGATCACAACACGCTATCGGGATTCACAACATTAATTTCGTTGGAAAATGCGCTCGTGTCTGCTCTACAGCTCCCAGATGTGTATATTTCATCTACTAACGGCGGAAAGAAGGGATCAACAATTGCCAATCCCGCTGCTACAAATGAGCGATCAGTGGAGAACCCAGTGAATTTACATAGATCTGAGACTGGATTGATGCCGCTTTGCCTCTTCCATGATGGTAGTGGACAAGTAAGCATGTACGCACGATTAAAAAATAATGACCGCGATACATACGGTATGCTTGACCCATATTTTGGTAAAGAGACTCGTCCCTACGATAATCTAGAAAAGATGACAGAAGGCTACGTAACAAGTATCCTGTCCACCACGAACTCACCAATTATTGTTGGCGGTTAGTTCTCCATTCCCTCATGTATATTAATTGCTGATTATTATAGGCTGGTCCTTTGGAGGGGTATTGGCATTTGAAGCCACACAAAAACTCATTGCTGCAGGGCATGCCGTGAAGGGTCTCGTTTTGATAGACAGTCCAAGTCCTATCAACCATCAGGCACTTCCAAAGGAAATCATCGCAAAGATTTCTCAAACCAGAAACTCTCAAACCAGCCAGGTCGAAGATGTCGGCGCTAAAATTAAACGTGAATTTGAGTATTGCGCATCGCTGCTTGAAAAGTACGAACCGAAATATATTCCGGCACATGGGAACAGATTCAAGACAATATACCTTCAGAGTTGCGATTTATTCAACACCCAGAAGATTTGCGGTGTTCAATATGACTGGTTGAGTAGTCAGGATTCTCGAGATAGTGCAATTACTGCTTGGGAGGGATTAGTGGGTGGAAACTTGGAGGTCTTGCCAATACCTGGGAATCACTTCGAGGCATTCTTGCCTGACAACGTAAGCACCCCATATTTTGTACACCCATGGAGATGTTACTAATTACTGCAGATTTCTGAAACTGCAGCACAGATCTGGAAAGCATGTCGACTTATCGAAGGCTCTCTATAATCCGAGGGCGATCCAGTATCCGATCCGTTGACGTTGCGTGGAATACTTATGTACCTATTGACCACAGTCATGTGGTCGGTTTGCTACGATAGATTTTTTGTTCTTTTTATCTCCTGTGTTTCAAGTTCAGAGCATTCAAGAACTTCTAAGAGTCCAGGTTTTTGTACGAAGATAGTTGATCTGTTCAAGTCATATGCAAGTAACTCGTCTGAATTCCTATCAATTCAGCATGTAACCAAATGTCATCTTAGCAGCCGGTGGTGCTATATTAAATTTGTGATTTAATTCCAATGATTTCAAGCTCTGGCGCCAGGTCAGGGTCTACAATTACTTTCCTACACCATAAGTAGACAGTCCATTCGCATTGATAAGTCCTACCTTCCACTGTATCATTGGCGAATAAGCGAGCCCCTGAGTCCAAAGGTGGGGCTCCCCGAAAGGACCCTCTTTAATATTATTAGTGCATCTTACTACGAATGGGTCCAGGATGCAGCGGAACGATGTGCTTGAATTTCAACATCTCAATGAATATTCTACGAAGAATTACTTTGCTGCTAGCTTGCGTATCGATGTAATTAAATTACCAGTCTCTACTGGTTGCACGGCAACAACCATGCGTCGAAATATGCTTTTAATACACCATCCGCCTCGTCCAAGAACGCGCTTTCTCCAATCCACAGATCTGGTCTGATAATTACGAAGGCGCCTCGAGCATGATCTACCTCATAGCAGGTGTGTGCATCCTCGTCAGGAGAACGATCGTCGAACAACAGTGTACAGTTATTTCTCAGGCCAGCAAATCTAGTTCCGGAAAGTAGTGGTGCAACCTCATACTCTAGACATTTTGTAACAAGTACGGAATTAAAGCGACTTTTGCCTCCGTATGTATGGTAGAAGGAATCCGGTGATGAGAAAAGTGCCGAAACTTTGGCCAGTGCATTCGCTATAGGTCCCTGTAAATCCGACCCAAAGATGACAAAGTGAATTTTGTCCGCTCCAGTGAGAATATCGTATAAATATCCAGTACTGGAAGCTGAGAAACAAAGGCGGGGATTTGGAGCTCGGACTCCATTGCGAACACTGATTGCTTGGGGACCACTTCGAGCACGAGGACTGATACAGTTTGACGGGTATGGGGCGTCAACACCTAGAAGAAATTGGCCATGTTTACCAAAGAACTCACGGAGAAACTCCACATCTTTTCCTTGAGTGTAGGGAATTGAATCAGGAAGATTTTCCAAATCAGAGGCTCCCTGATCGAAGGATGCTAGTGGAAAATTTGAATTGCAAACGAATCGAAGGTATGACCCAGAGACCCTGATAATGCAGTTGGCATGAAGACGGCGCTCCTGATCGTATGTAGGACCAAGAGCTGAGAGCTGCGCGAGATTTCTTGAACATAGCCCAACCTTCCATGCCACATTGGCAGCATCCATAATAGAGGCGTTCAATCCGAACGCGCCCATCACCGAGTGAACATGTGAGGCATCTCCCACAAGATGAACACGACTATCCTCCGAAGAGAAACGACGTGCCACACGTTCACTGACTGTTTGCTTGTCAGTATTTAAAAAATGAGCGGTGATTATTCACATACTTTTCCAGATTGCAAACCAACTGAGCGGTGCAGCAAATTTCAGTTTATATGGCGAAAAGATTAAGTTCGCTTGTGCGAGGACTTCATCAGCGGTGATCGAAGACACTTCAATTTTACCTCCGGATTCTGCGATATTTTCATCTTTGGCTGCACGACTTTTAGAAATTTCTCCAGCGGTGGAGATGTCTAGCTGGGTGTAAAGTCTATGCAATGTTAACATAATGAGAATCTGCACAGAAAGTTATTTAATACCTAATGTAACCATCTTCTCGTGGTATGATGACGCAGCCACCGTGCTTTGAAGATATTACAGATCTGTGAGAGTCATATTAGAGAATTGTATAACCATAGGAAGTAGCCAAACGTGGATGGAAAAAGAAATCATACCCAAAGACCCAAGAGTGAGGGTAGTCTGATTCGAATACACAGTCCATGATTCCCCAATATATATCGGTACTCACGCCATCAAATGGAATCTGCAACTGCTTTCGAATTGTGCTTGCCGCGCCATCGCTACCTATCAAGAACTTTGCGCGGACCAGTTCTTCATCGCCAGTTCTCTCGTGCTTCAATACTGCCCTGACAGGATATGTTTCCCCAGAGCTTTCTTCTGCCACTGTGAAACTCGTAACCGTAGTCTCCCGTTCTATCAATACTTTATGACGCAGAAGGTCTCGGATATAGATTCGTTCTATTTGACCCTGAGTGATAATGTGCAGGCCTCTGTAACGGGAATCCGACTGATGCGATCTGTTGAACAGAAGCTTCTTACCATCTTTGTAGATGGCTGTGCGTTCGATCAATGGTCCTTCCTCACGTACTTCGTCTGCCAAACCCCACGAATGCAGAGTTTCTAAAAATCGAGGTTGTACCCCATCAGCCCTTCCAGCAAGCAACGGGCTCGCAGCTTTGTCTATATAATTACAGAGTTAGTTATTAAGGGTTTATTAGCTGCGCTATGGGAAACTAACCCACAATTCGGAAAGTTACTCCTTGTCGAACAAGACTCAGTGCTACCTCCAACCCACTAGGACCAGCTAGAAACTGTCAATTTTGGCGTCTCTATCCCAAATGCCCTTACGCAGCACCTACCTCCACATATAAGAACGTCAACTTCTTTACCTGGTTTCCACCAATCTGGAAGACCATGGGGTGATGAGGTTCCATTGAACAGCGTAGGCCAGGTTCTCAAAGTGTTCATGCCGAAGTCATTGTATACTGTAGAAGTCAACGCATCTATCGTCGGTGGTGTCACATAATGCGACTCTTCCTTGTCTCCTTCCGCAATTTTTGTTTCCCAAGGAGCTCCTGTACCTGGCTCACGAAATCCATTCTTGAAGGTAAAGGGTGGAATAGATTTTGCCATTTTGAACTTTTAGACTTGGGCAATATCGGTAGGCGAATTTGAGAATCACTAATGGTTCCTGGTATACGTAGCGCAGTCTTCATTCGCGGAAGCATGTATGTGCTTTACGCTGTATATTACACTAGGTCCTCGAGTTATCAACTGCACATGCATGCATCTGGCAGTACGCCCTAATACTCGGGTCCTTGATGTCAGACGCATAGATATGATGGCCGAGTATATGAGCTTATTAGATGACCGCATACCATTTGCTTTGGGCAGTATTCAGCATGTGAATTTCAGCTAATTAAATTTCATATTGATTGCTGCCACCTTTGAATTGGCTTCCATCCCCCTTGCTACGCTCTAGGTTTATCAACGTTGAATCATTCAATGAGGACTTTGATTTTTGATCATTGGTAGATTCTTTGTATCATCTCTAAATTCATTCCATTTTTCTCCCATTCTTCTATCTCGGTATCTTGCTGTATTTCTATCTGTATCTTTATGTCTGATTGTCTCTAATCACGCAATTTCTACTGGGTTTTTTGGTGCAGTTCTTTACTCCATATTGATCGCCATTTTTGATTTGGATTTAATCAACATGCCCATAAGTTCTACGATGACTGTAGGGTCTGGGTCTTCCAGGCAGATTGTCACTTTTGCATGAGTGTTCCCATACCAGCTAGCTGAACCATCTATATTTGTAGAAGTACGTTTCTTTACGACGTCTCGCTCATTAGAAGAGTGAGTGTCGTCAGAGTGAGAAGTTTGTGGCGATGGCATGTTCTCAGTGCCTCCCAATATCATGCGTCGATCTCCTCGTATGCCTTGCTTGACATTGGCGACTTCATCGTCATCTTCGTCGCTACTATCCTTTTCATCCTCATCGTCGGAACTATCTTCCTCAACATCCATATCGAGGTCCAGGGCCGATTGCTGTGGAGGGGAGAGTCCCATTCCAGAGAAGTAGGTACTCGTACTCAGTTGTGTATTGGTATAAAGTGAGGATTCGTCCAGACCAGTATTAGGACTCGGAATGATACCATCTTGGCTGGGCGGCATCATGTCCATCGTGAAATTAGTTTGTGTTACATCATAATCCTCCCCAAACAGCCCAATATCCATCTGGGTATTGTTGCCAAATCCGTCCCATGTGCTATATGGCTGAAGTAGACTGTCAAAGCTATTGGAGCCCGAGGAGTCGATGTCCAAATCTGCTCCAAGGTGAGATAATGTCGACTTAGAGTTCTCTTTGGTATCTGAGTGGTGATTTTGCATCAAGAGCTTTCTATGTGCTTCTTGGACCGCTCTACGCTTCAATATCGAAAACCAGTAGAATAATTAGTAAAGTATTGGCCTTATATTCGCATATCATCTTTTAACTCACTGATTCTTGACATTGTTTGCAGATCTCTCTGGAAATAGATGCGTTTGAATGTATTTCCAAGGAGTTCCATATGTCTTTACTGCGTTCAATAGCCGAATATTCTCTTCCTCGGCCCAGCTACTATGATCTAATTTGGGATCCAAGCAATGTTGCCATCGCTTTGCACATTCTGACAACAACTCAAAGTTAGCATGTCTTGCTATGTATCGGAAGAACGTTTCTTGAACCAAACACTCAGACATGGTTAAAAGTCAGGTACCATTGCACATTCAACCTCATTGTGGCAAGAGTGGATGAAAACATACGGTCAGCACTCCGCGTCTTCATCTTCTTTGCAACCAACGACCAGGTAGTCCCAAGCTCTGCAACTTGAGCCTTGAGCAAAGTATCCTCCTCGTCGGTCCAAGGACCCTAAACTTGGTCAGATTTCTATCAAAATCTACATTAGTATAACCCACTTTCTTCAGACTACGTCCCACGGCATTGTGAAACCGTTTGCGGCAATCTTTGTTTGTTCTTCCAGGAATCTTCTGTGCGATACTCTTCCATGAAGTCACTTTGCCATGATTTTCTATGGTAGCTTATCAGTACCATTTGGCGCTACGAGGGGAACGCTGCTGCCTTATACCTGCAATTTGAAGCTTGACCTCGTTTTGAAGTATGTTATCTTCCTCGGCTGACCAGCGTCTCTGTGGTCGTGATTGCATGATGAGACT
>Ga0247810_10000511_pt1 | contig 39860 bp, 39 predicted proteins | sample UWRJL119311C1_FD_179918 | JGI IMG/M metagenome (GOLD analysis project Ga0247810, IMG submission 179918) | Plant litter microbial communities from Arlington Agricultural Research Station in Wisconsin, United States - UWRJ-L119-311C-1 | ecosystem: Environmental > Terrestrial > Plant litter >...
TCGAGGTAGTGAACGTACCGCCGTAGTGTAGTGTAGTGTAGTGTCGGTACATAGTACATAGTACACAGTACACAGTACACAGCACATACGTATTAGTATAGTCGGTCTCGTCCAGTCAAGCATCAATCACCAGGGGTGGAAGTATATACTGAACTACTTCTATACTATTGCATCACTCTATAGGAGGAGCAAAGGCTTCTTAGTTTGGGTTCTAAGGTCGTCTTTAGTTAGGGCTCAGAAGTACACCTAGTCCCGCGTACATGTGAGCACTAGTATTAATTAACCTGTGCTGAAACTGTATAATAATATACAGTATCGTACTCTACCAACCAAGTTCCTCCTCTCCGGTCTTCCCCTTTGCCCCCTTGTCACTAACACTCTTCTGATTAGTAGTAAAGACTACTAGTAATTCACTCCGTAAATAAAGGGAACTCGCACGCACATGAAACTGCTCTGACATTACACCAGACCCGTTTGGGCGGGCTTGGGAGGGTTTAGGCGTGTTTAGGCGTGCTTAGGCTGTCTTCAACCCCCTGTTTTCAGGGGGAAATGATGCGCTAATCCTGGACGCGCTTCACGCCGCCAACCCTGAAAATAACACGGGAATGTCAACAAGCTCTGGGTCCAGTAAATTGTAACTGTACCCCTCCGCGAGATTGGATTTGACTCTTTGTGGCCCATTCAAGATTCAAGATTCATGCGCAACCTCGTACACCGCTTCACCACACCCTCCTCCACAGTGGGATCCGACAGTATATAAACAAATCCAAACAAATACAAACAAAAGATCCAGACCCACCGCGCGCCGCCCTTCTCTCCATCGCGTTGTCTCGCAGTCAGGAACCACCAACCCCAATCCAACCCACCTCCAGACCAGATCTGACCCCGTCAACAAACCAAAACACCAACATCTTCTCGCGCACTTGCCCGTGCTCTCCACAATCACCACCGCCCCCTTTCACTACATCTAATCTCACGGGGCAGACTCCAATTGTCTGCGGTCTCTGCGTTGCTCTCCTAACAACCCTCCCACGATGGCTCTCCAGGCTGCCTACGAGCAGTTCCTCGCTGCGCCAAACCCGGCCTTCCTGGCGAACGATGCTTCGCTCCACTACGTGACCACCCTGATCAGCATCAATGGCTCGGCTCAGATTATCAAACACCTCAAGGGCCAAACCGGTGACCTCAAGAAGAACGAAGAGAAGGTGCTCGCCGCCGTCGAAGGCCCCGACTCCATCGCTCTAGAAGTCCACACCACCATAGAATTTTTGATGGGAGGCGGATCATATCTGCCAAAGCTAGATGACAATTTCGTTACCGATCATACCGTTACTCTGCCTGTCGTAAGTCATGCTAAATCCGGGATCGAGACCTGCTAACAATGCAGTTCCATATTGTGAGCTTCGATGGCGACCGCAAAATTACCCAGATCCGCCAGAGCTGGGACCAAGGCTCTCTCCTGAAATTGATCGATGTGATTGGCAGAACCGGAAGAAACTGGCCCATTAGTGACGGGCAGGATCAGATCAAGTTGATCGCAAACAGTGTCAAATCGGCAGGAAAGCTGTCGGGAAATCCGGTCCCTGCACAAGAAGATGGAGGTCTACAAAAGTCTCGGGGAAACTCCAACAATGTCACCCGTGACCCGCACGCGTCCCTCTCGCTCTTCGCGCCTCGCGAGAGAAATACAAACGAGGCTCAACCGGGAGTAGTACCGCCTCGGGCATCTGCAAAGCCTCCTCCGCGCAATTACCATGATCTTTTTGTTGGAAATGAGTCGGACCAATCGCCCGCATCACCAACCAAAGACTTCGCTGAGGCAAGAGATAGCTTTGCTTCCCCCACCGTGGGAATTGCCAAAGGCGGCGCCGGCAAGAACTTTGCTCAATCCAGACTTTTCGATAGAGATGATGTGAGCGAGTCGACCGTGAGACCTTCGCCGAACAAGCCATTGAATCCCAACAAGTACCAGCATTTTGCCTTTGCCGATGGCAGCGATGAACAGGATGCTCCGCAAAACTTTAACCCGAAGGGGGGGAAAAGCAAGCATGGCAGTCAGTGGAATTTCGATGACTTCAATACTCCAGCCAAGGTTGTTCCAACGAAAAAACTCGGCAAGAATGAGACCCGTCACTGGGGCAACAGTGATGATGAGGTTCTCGACAGTCCCGTCAAGGTGAAGAAGGTTGATAAGCCTCGCAGAGATGCCGAAACCCACTTTGAGTTCAAGGACGATGGCACCCCACCAGGAGGACCGCGTCCAACGGGCCGACCCCGTGGAACTGGCGGTAACAGCGGCATGGGACTTTACACAAACAACCTTTATGAAGATGATATGGGAGGAACTCGAGGAGGAAATGAGCCAAAGACTGTCAAATCAATCGCCAATACAAATGACAGACGCAAGGACTTTGATCCCCACTTCGAGATGACCGACGATTCACCTGTTACAAAGGAGCCCCGGCCTCACATCAGCGACGATAGAGCGAAGGCAATCAAGATGATGGAGTCGAACTGGAAGGCATATGACTCTCCAAATCAGAAGGAGAACGTCCCTTCTTCACCCTCCAATTCAAGACCATTTGGAAGCAGCAAAGGCCCATTAAGCGAGACGACCAACATGCCTATTAGATTAGACTACTCCGCCAATGGCATTAATATTGCTGGTGACGGTATGGGCAGCAGAAGGTCTGCTAATAACCAAGAAATCTCCCACAAACCTATCACGGTTGCTGGTGATGGAATGGGCAGCAGGAAGGTTACTACTAACCAGGAAATTTCCCACAAGCCTATCACGGTTGCTGGTGATGGAATGGGCAGCAGGAAGGCTACTACCAACCAAGAGATCTCTCATAAGCCTATCACGGTTGCTGGTGATGGAATGGGTAGCAGAAAGGTGGTTGGTGGCCCCACGCATTTTGTTCAGAAAGGCATCAATGTCGGTGGTGATGGTATGGGCGGCAAGAAGGGTTCAGGTAGACAGTGGGGATTTGGAGATGAGAGCGATGGTGAGGATCAACAGAATGGCCCACCCGCAAGATTCCAGACCGGAAAGACCCAAGGAAAACAACAAGCTACAGGTGGTGATTTCTGGGATTTCTAAGCTCCTCGACCTGACGGAGTTCATGAGCATGTTGACGGCTGTCACTACGACGTTCACGACGGTTCCAGACGACTTTTCTTCATTTCTTTCTTGTTACAAAACTAACGCGAAGCCCGCGAAATGTTTCTTTTGACGATGGTGTCTTGGTTAGGTGATGGACGACCTGTTGAGCTGAGCATTTCTTGTGTTCATACCTATTGTTAGTTGGTGAGAGGAGGGATGGAAACTGTATAAAGCATTTTGTATTTTTCTTGTCACGATAAGATAGACTTACGAATTGAATACTGCCTACTGAAAACAAGCTGCCATGCCGATCGTGAATAGTATTACCAAGGTAAAGAAGTCGAGATCAAATTTAGCCTGATTAAGATTGGAATTTTGAGAGTAACTGAAAGTTTTGGACAATTCTCTCTGGTTGGAAGAGAGAGTACTTTCCTGTCTGATTATGCTAGAATTCTGCGACGTGCATCAAAGCCAGCGCGCGGAAAAGCAATTTGTCCAATCGCAATCAAACGTGTCGGAAGGGTGTAAGAAGTAGTTTTGGGTTTTGAGATATCTGGCTCTCTGGCTATCTTCCACCCCCCAGCCGATAGATAGGCTTCTTGAAAATTTTCATGCGTTATTTTTGTACGGACGCTGGATCAGTATGACTTGGCTAACAGACTGACAGACTGACTGGCTAGACGACTGCAATTTACGAAATGCCTGGATTGGACATTTACTTCCCTTCCACATGCACAATCTTCATAGGGCAGGGCAGGGTAGGGCAGGCTAAGGTGGTGAGTTCAGTTCAGAAAAGAACTTCTGACCCATTTCATTGCATTGCAGCAAATAAACATTCTTTTTTTGATTGTTTGAATCTTTCCTTCTAGGACGTCTCTTATCTATTTATCTATCTATCTGTATCTACTAGCTGCTCCTCGCCGCCCAAGCCGTCGCCCCAGTACAAAATACCGCGAAACTTATACTCCTGCCCCGTCATCCCCGCGCGCGCAATGCTCGCGCTCAGCGCCGCTTCGGTCTCTGCTCGCTCGGCGTCGAGCTTCTTCGCGGCCTGCGCCGTCTGGCGTTGCTGCAGCTTGTTCTTCGCGAGTAGGGACTTGAGGTGTAGCAGCGAGGGGTTGTGCGGGAGGAGGAGCAGCGCGGTTGCGAGATCGCCTTCTTCTTCTTCTTCTTCTTCTTCTTCTTCTTTTTCTTCGGCGGTGGTGGTGGTGGCTAGGGTTTTGTCGTGTTCGTCGATTAGGGCTGGTACACCTACAGAGGCGCGACTTTTGACTCTGTTTGGGGAAGCTGTGTAGTTGTGATCGGCTGAGACGTTTAGGATATCGTTTGTTTCGCGACCCGTGCTGGGGCTTGGGGAATTGCTAATCTGGCTCGGGTTTCTGATTTCGCCATTCTCCGCTATGACAGTAGAACTGGCCCCTTTGCCCGCCTCTGCAACTGCGGTGTCATAAACACTTTCTCCGAAGACGACACTGCAATCGGATATCTGGTCAGGAACAACCCCTGTTTTTTCTGGATGGGTTTTGTCTAGAGCCGCCGTTGGAGATGCGGACGTACAAGCCAGAGTGTGACGAGCCTCGGTATCGTGGGCCGCTTCACGCAAGATTTCGCATACAGTGCAGTCGCGGTGACGACGAGTTGGCGCCGGGGTGTTGTAGAACTCGTTGTCGCGTATCCGGAGCGTGCTTTGGCATTCGAGACATCCTGGGGGACAGGGTGGATAGTCGTCCATGGTGAACATTTTGTTTATTTGTTTGATAAGGTGAAGGGACTTTGTTGGAAAGGGTTAGAGATGAGGCAGTATTTTTATATGAACAAAAATGGAATCTTTAGATTGTATAGGAGAGGTGGAAATTTGGGCAGAGGTATTCCTGGTGGATTGTGTTCATGCTTACCTTCGTCATGACTGTTCACCTCTCGCCGCTGACATCTATGATCTGAAGTACTTAATTTTGTTGCATCAAATACTAAATACTAGTAATTGTAGCTCTATCTCAGGTTGAAAGTTATGATAGACAGACACAAGCTTGGAGATTTTACAGACTCAAACGCCAATCCACGCATTATCAAGTCAGCCTCTTCTGTGCATTGTAAAATTTGCTAGTCTTCTATCTCATGTCTTCTGACTGGCGGGAGAGGCCACAATTTTGTTCTGACACCAAAAGGACTGACTTGAATAAAGGGAATTTCTTCTTTTTTCTTTGCAGCCCCATTGTCCGGGTTGAATGCTACGAACAGTGGCTTTGTAAAGCCTATCTAATTAAATGCAAATACATACCTAAACACTCCAAATTTCGAAATATCGTTTAATGCCAGTTCCCTAATGGAATTACTTAATATCAGATGAATCCACTGCACACTAATCTGCTTGTTGATTGGGATGCAAATTCATTGAAACAGGATTTCAATTGTTCCAGAAGACTAAGATAACTATCGAGCAATGCTGAAAGAACTAAGCTGCGACCCATGTTATGTAACAACTGGACAAAGCCAGCGATAATAAAGCACCAAGACAACCCGCGTTGCTTACTACACACAGGAGAACTTCAAATCTTTAGAGTGCTAAGTTTCTGTTCACAGGAAAAATTATCAAGGTCATACTAATAGCCAATTTATTTCCAGTATAAATATAAAATCATGTCTTTCAAAGAATTGGAAAACTACAGTCACTCTTCAACCAAGACCTCCAAATCGCAAGTACCCCAGGGTATGTCAGAAAGTTGCATCTCTCACCGATGCCATTGATCCTTAGGAAAACCTACATTATCCAGATTCCACCAATCATACAACTGAGCGAACCCCTTCGAAATATGAAGGGAAATTTCAGTGTCTTGCCCCTGACAAATCGAGGTGTCTTCACGTCCAACTTTGTCGAACTTCTCGATGAAAGTATAGCGGAAGATGAGTTCCAAAACCTGTTTTCAGAAAGAAACAGTCATGATGAGTTGCCTAAGGAATCAGCACGAAAACTCTTCCTAGCAGGTATCAAAGAAGCCTTACAGTCCTTCGTTTGGAAACCGAAGAAACATTGGGCTGCTAAGCTGGGCTTCTAGTCTGGATTTTGACGCTTGTTGAGAGTGGATACAGATAAGGGGCTTAAGCGAAGAGATAGCTTTGGCAACACTCTTTTTGGTATGGCGGAGACCGCTGTCTTAGTCAAACATTGAGGAGACTATAACGAATAATCACATATGTGCTAGTTGTATTTTTAGAGTAATTGATGTTGTATTGACCATATTCAAAATGTGTTGATATCGTCGAATGGGAGCCTCCTGGTGACCACGTAACAGGGTCACATGACCAATTTGAGCATACTTATTGAGAATCTACCTACGCTTTCTTTATTCATAAATACCGCTTTTCCAAACCGTAGAAAATATAACTGTTCAGAGTCTTCCCAAGCGGATAATCAGCAGATTATGAAGGTTAAAAAGTGACCCCAAATTGACTTGAAACATTGTCACTCTCATTTCATTCCGCTCAAGCCATTCTGTCTTAGCTCTCAGCTTCAAAAATCGTATATCAAAGAATTCAGTATGTGAAATTATGCATTCTACTGTGACGGTAAATTGTCTGGCACTGCCTGCTTTTGAGTAGTCATTTCATGTTTTCCAAAACATCAAGCTCAAAATATTCTGTAGTACACAATGAGGTGTATCTTAACTCATATACATGTCACTAAACTAAAATAAACTCCGTGTCAAGACATATCACATCTCAATAAATATCAAAGGGCATTAAATTCAGACAAGATCGCCACATTGGTCAATATGCTGCAACACCCCTATGAAAGAGCGGCTAGAAACAAAGAACGATTTCAGGCTTGGTCCAAGTCTCGGTAAGGAACCTTTAAACTACACAATCTCTAACGCCGCATCTGTCTCAAGCAATGGTATTCTTTTGTTCGTTTTTGTGCTAGTGGCAGCCAAGACCAAGCGTTTTTCATTAGCTGAGCTGAATGTGTTGACCTCCAAATCAATGGTCCATTGTAGTGTATAAATGACGACCTACTTAATTCCACAAGAACCAGAAAAGTCCCAACCTTCAACCTCACCACCTTTCAATTCGCCAAACACAAACTTTCTCCCCCACATCAGCAAAAATGACTTCTAATAAAGCACAACGTCATAACCGTGATTTTACCCCAGCAGCAAGTGATGATGAGGCTACAATTGACCGCCGACTCTCAGGCAGGCGAATTGGACGACCCAGGACTTGAGAAGCAATCTTTACTCGCAGAAGCTGCACTTTCACAACCCAAAAACAAATTGACCGACGACTTTGAAGCCCTGAACGCTTCCTTGGCACCTACTAAGCCGGCAGTGTTGCAATCTGAAACCAGCGACTTCCAAGACAGAAGAGAATCCTCTACACCCACCAATCCTGCATTGTTACAATCCAAAGACAGCGAGTTCCAAGGCCCAGATGATGCTTCTGTGCTTACAAAGGATTCATCATTACGATCGAAGGCCAAATTGACCGAAAACTTACAGGCAGGCAAATTAAATGACACAGGGCTTCAGAAGTCCCCTTCACCTGCTAGAGCTGCACACCCACAGCCCAAAGCTAAATCAATTAGCGACATGCAAGCCCCAAAAGTCCCCTCCGTACTCACTAAAGCCACACGGTTACGATCGGACGTCAAGTTGACCGGCAACTCTCAAGCAGACGAATTAAGCGACATAGGAATTCAGAAATCCTCTCCAAAAAACCCGAAGAAATCCTCCTCGCTTGCTAAAACCGTCTCTTCAAAATATAAAGCTAAATCAACCAGCGACTTCCAAGCAAGCGAATTGAACTACCCAGGACTTCAGAAATCCTCTCAAAAGCTCCACCCGAAGACGTCCTCCATATCCGCACAAGAACCAGAACAAACCCAGTCTCAAAGTCACCAAAAAGAGGCTTTTCTCATCCAGACCAGTGAACCAACATTTATTAAACAGCGACATCGGAAATATAATTCGGGCCTAGCAACAAGTGATGAAGCTGCACCGATACAATCCAGAGCCAACTTTACCGGCAACTTAAATGAGCCGAAACTTCAAGATCTTCCTCAGAGGAACCCAAAGTCGCCTTTGAGACGACCTCAACCTGAAATCAGGGAGAGCGGACAGATAAATTCCACCAAATCACCGAGCCTATTTCGACGATATGTCATCGGAAGCCTTGTATGGATGTTGAATATGCACCGACTTATAACACTTATCGCGGTCGTTCTTCTCCCAATCGGTCTTCTCACAATCTATTCCGTGATATTCTGGACATACGAATCTTCATCCGGAATCATTGCCACTACGGCAACTGTATTCTGTGTCCTCCCAGGATTTTCCCATTTTGGCACCTGCCCGATTCTTCCTCAGTCCAGCCCACACAGGATATCTCCATTTTTTCAACTAGGACTCCACTTTGATTCAAAATTGTTGGAAATTCAGAAGATTGGGGTGAGTAATATAGAACTGCCATATTATTTGCAGATTAGTGAGCAACATGTCGCGAAAATGATTATACAACTGATCGTTGTTGATCCACCCTCGAGGTGAGCGACGATTCTTTGGACAACTTGTAGATTGACAGTCACAGGTTCTAATTTATTGCAGGGACAAACTTATGCCACTTCTCAAGGATACCAAAATTCTGTCGATAAAGCCATCGGCAGTACCCTGACTACATTGGGAGATATCGATCGAATCGTGGACGCATCAATCCATATCAGCAATTGGGCGGCATATGAACTGGAACAGATCGACGATCGACCGTCGTCACCTTTGGACCCAATCAAGAATTTCCTCGGGAGGATTGGATTGATCACTCCCACGACGGAAGAAGAAGTGAGGCAGGTATTCGTGGGAATGACAGATGCTGTCGAAAATAGAATGAACAGAGTGCTTACCGGCATGCGCATTCCGGACGAAACTCTGTTACAGCTGAGAGATGTGCTGGAAAACATCGCAATTTTCGCCGTTGGCGACAAAGCAAAACTGCAACGAGAAAAACTTAACCAGCATTCTTATTGGAAGTTCATCTTCCGGTCGTACAGAAACAAATTGTCAGATTTCGACACCAGAATGGAAATTTGTGCCAGCTTTCTTGACCACGTGGAGAAGACATATACCGTGGTATCCAACACAAAGTTCAAGATGCAGCAGTTACGGGCTGAAATGATCCAATTTCAGGATGGAATCCGAGGGGCACCGTTAGCTCTTCAAGGGGGAAGCAAGAATTCGCTTCTACCATATATTAATATGCTGAACAGTGGCGTGAAGAGTCTGGAGGATGGCAAGTATTGGGCGGAGTCATTGAAGGAGAAAAAGGTTGAAGAGATGCACCAAAAGCTGAAAAAGTCATTTGAATGAGGTCATCATTAAAATGTTGAAGGCAGGTTCTTAAATCCAGCTAGCTAGTAGAATTATGGCGAACAGGAATGTCATCTCAATGACCCGAAACTTGCTGACTAAAGATCTACATGTCAGATAGTCCTTCATAGTTTTGATATAAATCGATATGGATGGGTATAGTTAAATAGCACACACAAACTCTTCACTGATAAATGGGTTTCAAACTCTATTTCGAGCTATGATAATAATGGAGATGGACTGACATTTATTAACTGGGGTGTCAATGAACGAGAAAGCCAGATCATTCCCCAACCAATATGGAATGATCAACTCGTCCCCGGAAGATAAGGTGTTTATCTATGTATCACATTGGTACAGTTTTAATAAATGTGGTAGTTGTGTATTCTGTGCGTAGAAAGGATGTTTGAAGGTTTATCATTGTATCATTGATTAGCCTTCAAATAAAGTTCCTTTAGAGTGATATGATTTTTTCAGTATCAATTGAATTTCATATTCGCCATACTATCAACTTTGAGTAATTTATTTTGCTCTGATCCATATGAAGTTGACAGCAACTCATACTAAGTTAGAGTACATTATTTCATGTGCTGGACCATCAGTTCCACCTTTTCGTTATACAAACGCAGCTCTGAGAGGACTCAATGTGAATAGCCCAAGAGCATCTTAAGTCCAACTTTTTCACAGCTCTCTTAAACATTTAGTCTTTTTCCAAAGCACAGAACGTGTCCCTTCTCATTTGAATTTCAGTGGTCAAGTTTTTTTTAGCTAACTACTAAAAGTTTACGTTTAAGTTGAAGTTGCAGCCCTTAACAACCAGCTCCATTAAAGACCTGCCTGCCAGCCATTAAACCGGCCAAAGTGGGGTAAAATGCAGGAGTGTTGGTCTATCTCATTTAGCGAATGTGTATCCTATTGGCCGGCTTATAATTTTACACATTTAAGACATTAGACGCCGAGAAAAGAAAATTGAATATCTTCCGGATTTTTACCACTTAATTAACTTGTTATCCTGTTTAGTAATAGGTTATATAAATAGGCAAGTAGTTAGTAAAGCTGATACTGGAGAAATTATCGAGACGTGAGTGACACGCTAGTTACTTTGATTGTTCGCCTAATACGTTATTAGTGCTGTCAGCGTAATTCACCTCCGACTAGTTCTTTAGCTGCCTTATTAACCGAAGAGGGTATCTAAAGCGTACTCAGCCAGGGTAAGCTTCCCTTCTGCTGTCCATTATGATATACTAGGCACAATATTCTTAAATCTTGTACTATGTCACAGTGGCATAAAACAACATGCAATTAGCCCGACATTGTCGTTAGTGATGACTATACCCCACGATGTCAATCCTGCAACAGTGCTCCATCTCTGAAAGATTTAGTCGCCAAGGAAGAGAAAAACCAAGTACCTTGGAAAATTCCATCTAATAATCTTACTGAACCAATGAATCTTTCGTGGCCTCCTGGTGTTCCGTTTTCATACAACAATCCATTAACGGTGCCTTCAGAAAACGTCACAGACCACCAATTAGGCGATGAGAGCCGCTCAATCAGTAGTGTAAAGCATGGAGTAAGCCAGGAATTTGATAAATCTACTAACTCTCAATCCATCCTATCTATCTATGAGAGACAGATCGCTGCAGACGAAATTCGATTACTTTGCCTCGCCGCAGCTGATGACCCCAAACGACCCATAGTAGGCTGCCTGGAGACGTATTCACGAGATAGCTGTCCAGAGTATGAAGTCACCTCTTACACCTGGGGGAGAGAAGGTGGCAGTGATTCAAAGAACAGTCCCATCTACCTGGGCCCTTACTGGGATGTTTGGTTACAGACAAGAAACTGTTTGGCCGTGCTGCACTATTTCCGACCTCGAAGAGAGTTTCGCATGGCTTGGGTAGATGCTATCTGCATTAATCAAGATGATACCAGCGAACGTATTTCTCAGGTCACAAGCATGGGCCTCACATACAAAACCTGTGCTCGAGTAGTAGTCTACCTTGGAAGTGACATTGTACACCGTCCCTCGACTCACTATCGTGCGCGCGGTGAGCTTCATACTCTCGATATACAAATACTGCACTCTCATTCTCAACAGTAGGTATTTTAGCCGGGTTTGGATTATACTGGAGCTCCTCCTTGCACCTTCCTTGCTTGTACCGATAGGGGTCTGCGGTTTTAGAGCGGGAAACCTCACGCCGTCTAGTCTACAAAGTCTAAGCGGCTGGAGCTGGGACAAAACAGCAGCGACTTGGCTTCCAAACATCGCTCAAGGAACATCCTTCTTGACCCTCGATCTCCGACAAGCCCTGGAACAGACGTGGTCATCTACAGACCCGCGTGACAAGATATTTGGCATATTGGGACTTGTAAAGGATAATAATAACGACGTCAATATGGAACCAAAATTAGAGACAGATTACTCTCTACCATTTGTAAATACGTTCATAGGCATCTGCGGCCACTCTCTTGTCATATTAAGAAACCTGTCGATCTTAGTTCATGCCACAAAAGCACGGTCTATGAAGCCATATCCCTCCTGGGTATCGGATTGGAAAAGCCCGTCCATCTGGGATGGAAACCAGCTTGTAGTACCAATAGATACTCTGAGAGGGGAACTGAAGCTACTCCGGAGATGGAGAGAGTTTGATTGTGAATTGCAGCGACTGCATGTAATATGTGCAACCGCATTCGAGGCGCATCGCGGAATCTACCCTAATTATGAAACTGTTCCATGCTTTCAACCAGAGCTCAAAGATTTGCTGAAGGATAACATGCCCTGGTACAAATCCGTGTCAATAAATCCATCAACGGCTGCCCTCTCGATCCGGATGATTCACTTGCTTGATCTTTCTAAAGATCTAACCCTGCAACTCTGCGAGCGGTCGAAACATATTAGCACCTTTGGAATTAGGAGCGCTTCTTGTGTTCTCAGTTTCTGTACCTCACACCTGCAACTAGAAGATATTGATATTACCAGTCCTGGCACCGCCCTGTTCCTGCTAGAAACATCTCCACTTACACCACATCTACTATTTTCCATGCGAAAATCAGATCGTCAATCACACTATACACTGATGTCATGTTGCCAATGCTTTCCATTCCTTATAGAGAACAGTAAAAAAAGGAATTATGATTATACAGATGATTTCAGAGGATGTACAGATCTACCTTCGTTTATGTTCGACTCATGGCCAAGCTATACCAGACTCTTCCAACTTTGTAGCCTCAGCGACAAAGTCGGCAAGCTACCGGAGGGTTTAGAATGCAGCCATTATTCCACAGATTACAGATTGGAGACAACTTTATTACGACTCATCTTTCCTAGTCAAGCTACAACCAACAGAAATGTGCTACCGGTCCTCCAATTCCTGGTTGATCAGTCAAAGAAGCTATCAAACTTGGGCATGACATTTGATAAAGTTTTACAAACCTTATATTATGTATCACTGTAGAGAGTACAGCCCGAAAGTTGATGACGGGAAGGTCACATTTACATACAATCATGCCCAATGGACGTACTGCACAAACAGATATGAAGGGGATCTCAGGTCAGAAGAAATCTGGTATATTAAGAACCAATTCGATTTTCGGTGGCGCAAGTTCTCGGGCTTGGAGGAGTCCTTAAGTAAAAAGTCGAAGTATGTTCACCTCAGGGCTTCATTAACAGACGTTGAAGGAACTCTTAAGAAACACTGGCTCTATAAAGATTTAAAAAGTTATAGTAAATTCAACCCTCAGGTATCGGAGAATGAGTCTACGTTGATGTGTAGAAAGATGAGACCTGAAGACCAATTTATTTACTCGGCTAATTTGCCATTGACCGCAGAACGGGAACTTTTATTGATTGGACTTCCCCAAGTCGTACATATAATATAACTGTTAGTAATGTCAAAATCATTTCTCATCTTCCAGGTCTACCTCTGAAGTCTGTCAGTCCAAGAGTCGCGTGTAACGCTAATTACATGGTCAAATATGTAAAACAAAAAAACACATTACGATTCTGTACATACTCGCAAAAAGGTTTAGAATTTAAATTTTTAGAAACTTTTCTTCATTATAACCTTTACATGCAACTGAAGATGCCGAAATACCACCATGGGGTGATTTAAAATTATGGGCGCCTACAAAAGATGTCTTGAAAAATCACTTGAAAAAAGATTTCAATAATTTCGCAACATGGCTTGATACCGCTGGATAAAGCAGTTTGCTCTGGCGGTGCCACTCGCATAGCTTTGTAGTCGCAGAAACGATATATTGAGCAAAAACGGCGTTCCTGATAACGAGTATAACCCATATTCCGCTGTCCTACCAATTATTTGAAATATTCTCTCAACCACTGGAATCCTCCCAGTTTCATGAATTAGCTCAGTATCACACTATCTGGGATGGACACATTTGACGACTACTTCCACTTTGCCAGTACGCAATCCTTTGGGGCCCGGGTGTAAAGCGAGTTTGCGCCCCCACCAGCGGGATCATCGTCGTCTTAGAAAGGAAGTTTTGTCCACCCATATCAGCAAATATCTTCTTTCCGCCACCACCTTCTCAATTTCTCCCACAATACTCTTCTCCTTGCTGTATAACGAACATAACTTTAATCTACACAATGTACAACATAACTTGGAAATTTGAGCTTAACTCCGTGCGTGATGTGTCTCCAGGCGAATACCATTCTTACTTGCCATGGCTCTGCCCGAGTTTATCTATTCCTCCCAATTGTGATTTGTAGGTAACATACTCTCAAATTCAGTTAATTGACTGACAGATGAAGGTTAGCGCAATATGTACTGGGATAATATTCTCCACTTAAACAGGGTGACATCGGTTTGCCGCGCCGAACCAGTATCGAGTTTCGAAGGATCCCAGCTATCTATAATATCTCCTGGATGAGGGGTCGAACCTTGCATCCCGACACCGACATCAAGATACTCTGAACAACATCATCAACAAGGCGACTGACAACTGTCTGGAATGGGTGTACAGGAATCTTAGCCATGGGGTTCATGTTTGCGTACATTTTCACACGTCTAGTAGCAACAGCTATCGTTGTAGCGGTGGTTCAAAGAACAAGGTCATGGTTCCGGCTAAGACATTTCCCAGGTCCAGTTTTTGCAAGTTTCTTGGAATGGTGGCATTTGAAGCATGTTTTGGGAGGTAGAATGCATCTGGATACAGCCGAGGTGTGTGAGAAATATGGTAAGGCTGTACTCTTATCTGGCTTTGGCGATTTACAACACCGCTAATGTGTCAGGACCTATTGTTCGAATTGGTCCAAATGAGCTGGTCACCAATGATGTTGAAACGTGGAGAAAGGTGATGAATGTTAGGACAGCATATACTCGCTCGAACTGGTTTGATTCACTTCAGTTGAAGCCAGGTTGTGATAATATTGTTTCCCAGAGAGATAACGCAAAGCATGCTGCTCTCCGATCAAAGATGGCACCAGGTGTATGACGAAGCGTAATCTATTGAGAATAACACTAATTCCTGCGAACAGTACTCTGGTAAAGAAAATCTGCATCTGGAGCATTCAATCGATATCAATATTGCGAACTTTATTTCGCTTATTGATAAGAAATACCTCTCTACGGACTTGATCTACAAACCGATGGATCTCGCTAGGAAAATTCAATTCTTCACCTTAGATACTATCGCTGATATTGCGTTTGGGAAACAATTCGGGTTTCTAGAACATGATGAAGATCGTTTTTCCTACATTGAGAAAACGGAAGAAAGTCTTGGTGCTATGATGACAGTGACAGTACTACCATGGCTTATTAAGCTCTTGCATTCTCCAATTATGCGATCTGTGTTGCCTTCTGAAAAGGATCCAATAGGGCTGGGAAAGATGATGGGGTAAGTTCACTTTCTCAATTCCATCCACACAGCATTGATGTCACTATTAGTATAGCGCGAGACGTGGTGGGAGAACGATTTGGTCCAAACAAGAAAGAGCAAATGGATATGCTTGGCTCATTCATTCGCCACGGACTGACACATGAAGAAGCTGAGTCCGAGTCTCTCATGCAGATGTACGATTTCCCCTTAATCTCAGACTTGACAGTGCTAAACCTTTGTGCAGTATCGCCGGTTCTGACACCACTGCGACAACACTTCGTGTTTTGATTCTCTATTTGCTATCCAGTCCCCAAGTGTACGCTCGTCTTCTTTCAGAAATTGCAGAAACTAAAACATCTCAACCCATCACTGATGCTGAAGCACGATCAATGCCATATTTACAAGCAATCATCAAGGAAGGACTGCGAATCCATCCACCTGTGACCGGTCTCTTATTCAAGGAAGTCCCGCGTGGTGGTGACACACTAAACGGTCTATTTCTTCCGGAGGGTACCAAGTTAGGGTGGTCGGTGTGGGGAGCTATGCGAGACAAATCATTTTGGGGAGAAGATGCAAGGATTTTCAGGCCAGAAAGATGGCTCGTTGGTAGCCCAGATCAAATCAAAGAGAGGGAATCGAGAGTGGAAATGGTGTTCAGCTATGGGAAATGGCAATGTCTGGGAAAAGAAGTAGGGAAGATTGAGCTGAACAAAGTCTTGGTTGAGGTACGTCAGATGTTTGATCCGGTATAGCAAAAGATTTGTAACCGCCCGTCACTGACCAACAATTAGCTATTGAGGCACTATGATTTCACTACCGTGAACCCCCAGAATCCATGGAAGTCGTACAACATGGCACTGTTCATTCAGAGTGATATGTGGGTGAGAGTCAATGAACGGCAACCTAGACTATAAAAAACGTAGGTAGACCTACAGAATCAGGACTCTTTTTGTAATATTGGTCAATGATTCTATGCAATATTATCAATCATCAGATCCGTGATTAAACAACCAGCACAACCGTTTCGGTTTGTCAAAAATGAAGTTGGAAAGTTGTGGTTTGTTGACGCGTCTTCTATGATCATTTATATGTTGTAGTACCCAGCTAATATACACTTTTCTATTCATTGAAGTTTCTTTTGAACCAGAAAACATCAATAATCTATAACGAGAATTGATGATAATGACGATATATGGATCACTAGTGTCGTATGCAAAGGTTTCGCATGATCCACCTCCACCTCCCCGGGCCCCCTTCCTTTACCAAGTCCATTTCTAAAAAATTTCAGGAAGCTCAATCTCTCCATGCTTTAGCACAGTCTCACTGAGTTTGACTTGATTTTTCTTCATCCATTCTAGAATAGCTTCTGGATCACGACAAGAATGCTATAAGTTGAAATTAGACCCGGCCATGTGATATTAGTAATCAACAGGATATCATCTCAAGGCTTACCATGGTGCTGAAATCAGGAGTTGGGTCCACATAACCTTTAATCCAATGATAAACAATTAAGCTTGTATCGCCGTGACACATCAAGACCTCACGCAGCATGTCAACGCAATGGTCTGGTGAAGTTAGTTGAGACCACGAAGCTCAAAATGGATTCGCATAAATGGGTTGAAAATCTAAAGTCTATATTATCTTACCTGCATGTTGCTGTAGTAATGGCTGCTCCGCCCAGCTAGCATCTACGCCTTTGTAATAATCAAAATGTATGAACTTCCGAAGCATATTCTAGATCTTACTCTCAGTAATTGTTTTTCCTAAAAATTATTTGATTAGTAGACAAAAGCTTACCAAACAATGAATTTGATGAAAGAACCCTAAGCTTGCCATGTATCCAATATTCTGCGTGTCGTTAAGTTGAACAGCAGTCTCAAGGGGATAGCTTGTGGATTTATAAGCATCATCTATCGACACATTCAGTACTGGAGGATAATCTGGCATCCATTCTAGTTTCACAGGGAGTCAGAAGGATTTCGAAACCGGAATCGCGGACCTTGGTTTATTTTGACCAACATACTACTTCCAGCTTCAGTAAATCGCCCCCAGGTTTCGTCCATCTCAGGAGTCGGTTCGCCACTATACGGGCTCCGTCGAAAAAATGATCCATTGAATCGCTGCATATGAGGCTCAAAATTTATCCCATTATCTGTAACGTTAATTTGAGGAGAAATATGTTAATTGTGGTGTATCTTACAAATACTCAATACAGAGGTATTTTCAAAATTGTTACGATAGTGCGCTGAGTTTGCCTGAAGATTGTAACCAATGACCCCTCCAAAGACGATTGAGGTTGCCATCATAAACAAGTACAGAATCCAGGACATATGTGACCTTGCTGCTAGTAATACTCCTTGCTCAGGTGTATCACTATCAGCGTCACTCAGCCACGGCATCTCTTCTGCCTTTTCCTCTTCAACTACAGTGGCGTAGTAGTATTTCTTGGACTTTGACATGCTGGAGGTAGAACGTAATTTTGAGATATTAATTTATGAAAAATAAGGTAGTTGGTATGTATGGTTTGGGGATCACAATAGTGGGAAAAGTAGAGTAAGAAAGGTGAGATGGTCCTAAGCTTAACTCTGATATTTTATTTCATGATCGATTGTTACTAAGGGGGCATGTGTTTGACCCCAGAGACATTTAGAGCGGGATCTATTCGTTGTTGGAAATAAGCAACATATTCTAACATGGCCTAGCTAACATATCGTGGCGTCCGTCAGGCTTAACCTGTCATACGTTGATGCACGGTTAAATGGAAATGCTTATCAGACATAAGCATGGCGAACAAACAAGGATTAATTACTACACCGGACTTCACGTTGAGCGGTTTCGATTTCATTTTCACGGACAGTGTTCCCCAAAACAGCCTGAGGGGCAAAACCTCGGGATCGTGCTCAATGAGGAAGCCTATCGCTTGCTTGTTTGAGACTAAATCAGGCAGGGGAAGTGACATGAATAACAAACAAACTATTTTCTTCCCATCATGAGCCAAGTAATAAGTGGGCATCTTCAGTGCCAAGGTCTAGATCTCTAATTTTGACGTCTATAGACCCTGGCTTTTCCACCTATAATTTGAGTTATAGACCAGGTTTTCATTAGCTGCATGTTGTGGATTTCATGACTACGAATTAGAAGTTCGACTGCGTGTTGGAGTTGGACATTAGGTTGCATGTTGAGAGATTTTATCTCGTGTTGCAACCATAGTTACAAATTGGAATCATGACCATATGTTATGTGTTCTTAACGAGGTTCAAGGTTTGCCTGGTAAACCGGCGGTTACATAGAACAAGATGTTGGGTTACTGGATGAACGGCCTCAAAATAGCCTGTGTTTCTTTACCATTACCAATCATATGATTTGTGATATAGGCATTGATCCATTTAGTGGTGCTTATAGATGATCGGAAAATGGAAGAATATTAAGTATAAAGTAGTTTCCTCACTTCATCACATCGCACTCTCTTCAATCCAATTTTCAACCATTTATTAGTATCCTACTTAACCAAAGCAGTTGGCATCCAACTACCATCATGTTACTTACCAGCCTCTTGAATATCAGCGCGTTTCTAGTTGCGAATACTCTCGCTACTCCACTTCCCACCAATAATGAGGTATTTGAACCAAGAACTTGAAGATAACCATACTCACCAACCATAGGTGGCAAAATCCACTGAAATGAGCCCTCGCGAGTACTGGGCGTTTGCATTCAACAGCCCGGATGGCAATGCTTCTAAGGAAAAGCGCGAAGATCCAGTTAGCCCTCGTGAATACTGGGCATTCGCCTTCAAGACGCGCGATGGCAACCCAGAAAAACGTGCTGAAGTCAAGGGCGGCACTCTAGAAACAAACTGTGAGCAAGCTGCCGAAGGTGTTTATTGCACCTATACAAACGCAGATATCGAGGCTTTCGGTAGCAGCGGAACCAAATTGGAAACCTATTGCATTCAGACCACTGAAGGAGTTTCATGTTTTTATCCCTCGAATATTTTGGCGGTATGTATCTTTACTCATTCCAAGCACTCATGAACGTTATTAATTCCCTGAAGTGAACCAGAAGCATTCTGAATGGTTGGAGAATAAGGCACAGGATTGAGAGAAAGTCTTTGGGTTAAAAATCCATTAGTTTAGTATGGTCGATTTAGGAAATGAAGGGTTTGATATGGTTGCTTTCGTATTTGCTTAATGAATTCAATTTATAACCGTTTCGACAGTAGTTGCTCGCGGCTCTATGATGTAAATACAAATGAAACTGGTACCGATGTATGAGGATAGCCGCCTTAGACCAGGACAGTCTAGAATTATTCTTAAGATATACATCATCGTAACTGCTCCTCTTCAACTGCTTCGTGATAAATATCGCTTAACGCTTGTCTCTTGGTATAGGAGTACAAGCCCACAAGCAAGAAACAAACAATATGTATCCTCGGAAAGCGAACTCGGTTTTCTACATCTTAGTAGCTTTAATTGATTAAGATTCTTTGAACTTTTCCCAACTCGATCTAGTGGATTGATTCCGATAGGCCCTTACGGAGGATATGGTTAGAAGTGGGTCTGTACGTTGCAAGGTCAAGCAACAAAATAGGTACCCTTGAATAAATGCAAAACTATCTCCGTGGTACACTTCAACCAGTCAGTGCGATATCTAGAACTAACATTTACCAGTAGGTTGTTCGCAAGCACCCATAATCTAACTAGCCGCCGTTAATGTCTCAGGTGACAATGCGTATAGTCGGCGTTGGCTTTAATAGGCAATGGGACTCCGTACCGTCCGGGAAGCAATGTCCGTAAAGGGAAATCCAACAGTCGGTGTAGTTAGCTAGTATTGACCAGGATAGATTTCGTCCTTTTACCAGGAATTCACCAACTGGTTATTTCCCGCTAATGTCTTACCAACATGTTTAGCTCGCTTGAAAATAACAATGTTGCCATATCTGTTTCATGTTATTACTTTCTAATGAACAAACTCAGCGATGATATGACCAATCCTGATAGCGGTTCGTTGAACTACAAATCAGATATAATCAATCCGACCTCTACCTCATTGATAAGTATCAAAAGCTCCAACAGTGTTACAATTTGAGAGCCTGGCCAAAAGGTCTTTCTGCCAAACAGAGCCTCAGCCTTATTATCGCTTCGCCTAGCCATGGAGCAAGAGGCCCACCAGCAATTAGTCGTGGATATTGAAGGTCCGTCGAGCTTACCACCAGAGCCACACTCAGCTAGAATCTCACATTGGTCCAAAACATTCAAAAAGAAAAAAGGTCGAGTTCTGTCTATCACGCTCGTGGGAATCGTCTTGTTCGTCGGTTTAGTTTCTTTCAACAGTCATTTTCACAAAGCCCAGCGTTTTGAATATACCCAAACGCTCCCAACACCGACTGGTAACTCAAGAAAGACCTGTGGATCATCTCCTGCCCAAGCCCGAGAGTTGAAGTGCAAGTTTGACATCATGATGAACGGATGGGTACCACTGGCGTGCTACAACGAGGCCTTATCAGAAGAATACCTTTCCAAAAACGACTTCCATTTTTACACGGATTCTTTTGCACAAGATGAAGTCCCCTTGGATATCGTGCGAAGAGGAGAATGGAAAGGACTCTATACTGGCTGGGAACACCATATACACCATTGCTCGTATATGTGGAAAATTCTGGTTCTTGCAGTTGAGGCGAAAACAGGCATGTTTGATAGCTCATCTAGTAGTTTTGACCATACCTCACATTGCTCAGAATCAATGTTTGAAGGTGGAATGATAAGGGCAATGATGGCATCGTCGTCTGTCGGGAACGAATCATTCATAGAGCCTGGGTATTTATCTTGCGGCCAGCCGTAAACAGTGATTTTTTATGTAGGTTGGCACTTCAGATCTATCTTTGGATTAATAGAAACATTATCACGGGCTTACACTAGGTTGAAACTCCTATAGTTGTAAAATTGCTATTGTCTGGAGGTATTGGGAAGAAATGAGTATATTTGCAGCCATTCTCCATTATATGTTAGCTCATCACTGATGGAAAATTCAAGTCGAATATTGGGGTTTACACTATGAGAACAATACAAAGCAAAATTGGCTGTACAAAAAGGGAATGAATTTATTTTAGCTAGTTCCTCCGATTCTCACTTTAATGCTAGGCAGCATAAATTTGTCTCATTTGTGCGTTAGTGCCATCTACTCGGTCACCAGAGGTAAAATTATTTAACACCCTGTAGTCTACTGGAAATACTGGTATGATTGGTACATAAGACATGACCCAGAGTCTAATATAATATGCCGAGCTTTGGTAATCACAGACGGTGATTTGGTGGGGTGGTCGAAGTTATATTCTGGTAGACAAAGGTATGTGAGGAGATGGATGACTTGGGTAGAATGTGCTTGTTCTTTCGTTGAATCTTAGCACTACAGTATAAGTTCTGCATGCTTCAAGAAAAGTTAAACTATCAAGGTGTGCCGCAACATGATTTCCTACCTGCAATTACCTGAAACATCACATGTTAGAAATTCTCAGCCGTACCGGCAGTTCCGAAGTCACTAACACTAGTGCCAGTGGCCAGATATAGAACCATGATCTCTCCCGAGCACTGTCCAAAAGTACGCACATAATTTAACCGAACAAACTTCAAATTGAAACTTAAAAGCATAAAAATGGCAACCGTACTAGCCATTGGGTGCTTGGATAGCTTGAACACCGTGTATGAATCTATGAAGCTAAATACTCACTTATGACTAATTATACTAGTGGACTAGAAGCCGACAAATATGCAATCGCAACCCAGAATCTCCAAGCTAAGATTATTTCCACCGGCTCAGCTGTTAGAGATAAAGGGATCATTACAAATATTACTCAAACGGCACCAAAAGTGTTTCAAAGCCAAGTCGACGAGAACGTTCAAACCACGAAATTCAAGGCAATCAAAATCGGTTAGTTGTTATTGCTTCTAAAAGATTGAGGCAAAAACATTAACTCTCTTATTGGGGCCTTATTCTCTACTGAGTCTGTTGAAACGGTGTCCAATATTCTAAATCGTTATACGCAAACTCCATCAATTATTGATGTAGAGCCAGTTTTCAAAACAGGGCCAGCACCGAAGCCAGAATTGATCACAGCACTTAGAAAAGATATTCTTTCATCAATTACAATCCTCTCTGCCACAGTTCCTGAAGTCAAAACGCTGCTCGATGAGGCTGGAATCCCAACTGATTACCCTAAGAATATAGGGGATGTGGTAGAAATGGCAAAGGCATTACGCGCTCTTGGTCCTAAGTATGTTCTCATTAAACGCGAGGTTTTTGAGGAGGCTGGTCTAACAACCACATTCCATTTTGTGCTCTGCGGGGATAAAGAGCCACTCATCGTAAACTCCCAGTTCGAAAATCCAAAAAGCATAACTGGGGCAAGTTATTCTATCCCTCGTAAGTATGCGAACAAAATTATCGAACTCAAGAACCAAAACTTACTTCTTCATAGCAATGATTGCAGCAAATTTGGCAAAGGATCAACAGGTACCAGATGCAGTATCTGCTGCTTTCAAGTCCGTAGAAGAAATGATCAAGGAAGGGCGTCTGTTTCCAAATCTCTAATTATCGGACAACTCACTCCTACCACGCCAAATTGTTATTCTAGACTACACATTATTCACAAGAGAATCAATAGAGCATTTCTAACTTTTCCAAGGATCAAAGATTTGCAAGTATTAGATTCACTGACTTGAGTCAGCTATCCTTATTTCATTTGACCGTATGTGCCACAGACTCTATTCTTATTCGCTAAGCCTTTGATGTTCAAAATCCTGAGATTCATCCACATTCATTATTAGAATTAGATTGAAGCCTCTGGTCATTTCTGACAAGTATACATGTACAGTTCGTATTCCAATTGTGAGATTGAATATATAGGCCATCAGGAACTAGTAATTTTACAAGTACATGGTAGTTCAATGGCGAGCTGTGTAAACTTGCGTGCTAGGGTGGGCTGCGGCTGTGTGCATGCTTCCGCGACCGTTGGCTGCCTTTACGCTTTACGCCATAATGTTTATTCCGCGCTCTCCGTTTGGCCATGATTCAAACATGTATACGAGTAAGACGCTTGTTACTTTTTTTGGAAAAACTTGAAGATGGTTGTACTCGTTGTAACTGGTATCTACTAGTGATTATGGAACTTCTTGAATGATCACATCATCACAATTTCCTCACAAACTCCACAGAAGTACTCGCATGGCACAGTGTGGCGCGGATTGCAACTGAGCACGATCTTGACTCATTTGCTGCAACGACTGAGACATAATTATCGGGTGCATATTGAAATTGTCGGCCCCGAATATTCTTCATACAAGAAAGTCTCGATTGAACACCGGAGTCTCGATATGCTTGGTCGTTGCATACAATTGCTGCACGTGAGATATATCCTGGCCTGGAAGGATGGGAAACAAATAACCACATGCAGAATCTGGTCTGTGTTGATCGTATACACAGTACCGCTGCTGTGTCTCTAGGCTCCGTTCATCCAGATAATACTTTTGCTGCAGTTGCTGCAGATTGAGTTGTTACTGGAAAGGTCAGCACGTCGGTGGCACACTCGGCAGTTTCTTATGAGGCGTTTGGCTTTCAGCTTTATATTACTCATGAGGGACCACCATAATACAAACCTAATCGAACACGGCACCTGTCTCGGGGGTAGCTGCAATAAGCTTTCGAAGGCGCACCTTCAGAGATGCTGAAACTGTTAGCCACTTAGGCTTCCATGAATTACAAGTGTGAAACTACATTTTCGCTCGGATTTGATACGAACAAAAGGGTATAGAGTACTCGTAATAGTTAGAGGCTGAACTCTCGGAAATGATGATCAGGACTTGTGGTGCCACAGTACTGACAGGTGGCATTTATTCCCTGAGTTAGTCATGTGACTATGTACAGTACATATACGATCAGAGGTCTGACAAGATTCGCTTGTTTTGCGGGCCGAATCCGTTATCATCATAGCAAACGACTACCTAGTGGATGGAACTGCCGCGTCGTTGAAACTGTTAAGATGAGAAAATATTAGCTTGTTATGTGCGGTTGCAATGCGATATATAGATGGATAAATAACAAGGCCCGAAAGTTCGCCTCCCGGCTTGTCCATGGCATCCCAAAGGTCATTTTATCGGGATAGACAGCAGGTCTCCATAGATCCACACAGGAACATAGCACTAGCCTCTTGCCCGAAAACGTTTCCAAATTCAGGCTATAGAAATTGCTTAAGTTTCTAATCCAGGGCCCCACGTGTCACCCAATGGAATCTGGGGTTAATATGGATAATCGGAGTCTGAATGGGGATTTCGCATTTGCTACATTTACGAGAAACACCTGACTGACGTATTCGTACATGTTGTCAGCCCATGCCATGAATATCAGGGCCGGGAGCATATTTCAGCTAGGTCACTGTACGGAAGGCTGAGGCTTATTCGACCCTAGGAGAAGCGGTCGGGATCAGCTCCGAAGATCCCTATCATAATTATGTAGTCTGTTCTTGTCTGGACTAAAGGGCGGTATTAAGGAATCTGAGTAGAAGATACATCTGTAATTCCAGTGAATTTTGCTTATGCTCATTCGTTATGATAGAGTATGTTTATATTGCTGCGATTGTTTAGAGTATAGTTGATCATGGCAATTTAGCATAAAGCCGGTCATGTTTTCACTGTCAAGTGCATAGTAACTACTTTGGGATTTTATAAAAGGAAAACAGCCCTCGTATTTTTTAAAGAGCTGATAGTACCTGATCTGACTGTATCAAGTCCCCTCCCAGGTTGCTGGGCCTTAGAGTACGGATATAGTCTGGAGCCCTGCCGCATCCACGCCTTGACCTGCATTCTTTCTAAGTCTCCAAACATGTCTCTAATACGGTCTGAGAGCAAAGTTACTTCTGCTGTCAACCACAGCGAGGTGTTCGTTGATGTAGAGAAAGGCGTGGTGGCATCGTCGCCTCTCCCGAATATAGACCAGAAGACAGAAACACGTGTCGAAGGGCTCCTGTCCCCTATCTCGCCGATCTATCAAGGCATAACACCATCTTCAAGTGTTCCAGTGTTGTCCCTATCAGCAGGTGGACAGGTCACCAAAGTTATACCACCCCCAGCAACCAAGAAACGTCCGAGTAGATGGATCCTCTTCCAACTTTGGTTCAACACGTACCGGAAGTTCTTCATCTTTGTCACCTTACTCAATTTGACTGGGATAATCATGGCAGCACTGGGTCGTTTCCATTATGCTGAGAACCACCTAGGTGCCTTGGTGCTTGGGAATCTACTCTGTGCAATCCTGATGCGGAATGAGTTGTTTCTGCGCTTCCTTTACCTAATCTCCATATATGGCTTACGAAGCGTAAGTCCCCTGATTCACAATATATGTTTCGTGAACTAACGTAGATCCACCAGTGGGCTCCCTCGTGCATTAAGATGGCAGTAGTTTCGATTTTGCAACATGTTGGAGGTATTCATTCGGGATGCGCACTCTCTGGTGCTGGGTAAGCCAACCCCATAGCGAATAGCTACCAGGACTGACAGAGTTTTAGCTGGCTAATCTTCAAGATTGTGGATATCATACGTTACCGCTCTGTTCAGCATCGCTCTGTGATTGCGACTGGTATAATTACAAACCTATTTATAATAATTTCAGTCTTGAGCGCCTTCCCATGGATACGCAAGTGAGTACTCTATAACCCACACTAAGTACAACGGTTAATGATTCTTTTCTTAGTTACCATCATAATGTGTTTGAGAGGCATCATCGGTTTATTGGGTGGTTGGGTCTGGCGGTAACACACTCCTACTTCCACCTCGAGATTTGTCCTAACAGACCTAGGCCACATGGGCGTTTGTAATTTTGGGCAATACCTACGATATAAAACTTGGTCAATGGAGGTCCAACGCGAATTCTTTGCTCAGCGCGCAGGAGCTCTGGTTTGCCGTATTCATGACAGTATTGTACGTTCGTCTCGGTTCATCTACCGACAAGTGCTCACGCTTTGCAGTGTCCTTATCCCTTGGTTTACCCTTCGGGAGGTACCCGTGGAAGTCGAGATTGTATGTTCTCCCAAATTAGTATTCTACATGGACTGACATGAGCATATAGCCTTCTCCGAAAGTCGCCATTCTCCGTTTTAAGCGTGGGATACAGCAAGGTCTTCTGGGCAGAATTAGCCGCACCTCGATTATGGAGTATCATGCCTTCGGGATCATCAGTGAAGGCTTAAACTCTCCACATCACTATATGATCTGCGGTGTGCAAGGTGACTTTACAAAGAGTCTTGTTACAAATCCACCAAAAACAGTGTGGACAAGGGAACTTAAATTCGGTATGCGCCTTCACCTTTTTTTAATTCTTAAATGTGTGTCAACTAATATGTCGTAGCCGGTGTAGGTCATGCGTCTGCGATGTTCAAAAGAGGGATTCGTATTTGCACCGGAACTGGTATTGGGGCAGCACTGTCGACCTGCATCCAGAGCCCGAATTGGTACGCCAAATATGCGTAAACTTAGGAAATTCTTACTAACAATATGCCAGGTTTCTCATCTGGATAGGTTCCGACCAGGAAAAAACCTTCGGGCCAACAATCACGGGTCTAATATACAATAATATCGAACCAGGGCGAATGATTCTATGGGACTCAAAGAAACGTGGGGGGCGACCTGATACCATGCAACTCCTCAAAGACACATGGACAAGCTTTGGAGCTGAAGTCATCTTCATCACCTCCAACATGCAGGGCAATGATGAGATGATGCAAGGTTGCCGTGAAGGTATGTACTGCCCAAGATACTGCAAGCGAGTATTTTCACTTACAACTGTTTAGCTGGACTACACGCATTTGGAACTCTGTGGGACTTCTGAGGATCTGGATCCCGGAAAAACATTGAATCATAGGTTTGTGCTGCAGCTTGTCTAGCAGTCAGTAATGAAAGAATTTTGTGGCAAACGTGAAGCATTTCATGCAGGTAGAAGTTCCATTATAAAATAGACGGGTGGTTGGGTTGGTGGTTTACTTTAGAGAGCAATTAAATAATTACATCAACTAATGTAATTGTCAATCCGAATACGGGACCTTCATCTGTGCAATAGGAACTGCTGGGAGAAACAATCACTGCAAGTGGACTAATACACCACACCAACAAAGATGTGAGGTGAAGCCCAGTCGTGCGGTGAAGTGATGTCTCTATGCTGCTTCTATATAAGCGAAACAGCCGGCAGGTAAATTTGCAGGGCACGTGCGAGTATACCCCACGAAATCCAATCTAATGGTTACACTGATACTTAGTAGCTTGCTCATAACTTTGATTGAAACCTTTTATGTTTCTTCTTGAATTGCGACTATGAAGATGTTCATCATAAAACAAGGCTTGATTATATCTAGAGTATATGCTAGGGAACATTTACACGTGCCTTCAAACTGGTTCTTTCGCTTACGTAGCCCCTCCCAAACCTAGTTTAATGGAGATCGCGTCGGTCGGGATTCCCGAGCGGGCCGAGACCAGCCCCCTGGAACGATTTGTTTGCATCAACTCGAGCCACGACTTCACCGCTGCACGTTAAGTAAGCAAAAGGAACAGTGTGGGGGAATCAGTTTGCCTCTACCTCTTCTAACTATTCTTTCCTTCTTGTCCATAGCATTCATTTGTTAGAGCGTCAGCAGGACCCCCTCAATTGACTTCTAATCTCCTCAACCTACCTGCCGAGTCAAAAACGTAGCACTGTATCATCTATTCATCAACAGCTTCACCCTCAGCAATTCCATGCAAGATGGCCTACCCAACACCACCACCCACTGATTCGAACTCTCCAGGCCAGCCACATGGCACATTTAAAATCCCGTCCTACTTTGCAGCATCGCAAAACCCGCTGCAATACTCAAATTATAGCTCATCGCCATACCAACCCCAATCCCAGCCTCCGCGTCATTCACAATCATACGGGCCTCCGGCAAAGGTATCCGCGCAGGATTCCTACTTCCACTCATACTCGGCTCCAAGCTCTCCGCTGGTACCCAATTCACAACCACACGCCGCAGTGATCACCTCCCAGTCCTCACAACCCAAACTTGAAAGACGGCGCTCCTCACCCGCACCTTCACAAGCACATCCTTATTCTCCACTTCGAGCTTCTAAAAGTGATACGCCACCCCGGAGACGCTCCCCAGGAAACCCGAACTGTACGTGCCAGATCCCAGTCTCGAAAATAAAAGTGACCACTAACTTCAAGCGTCAGACTACAGCACCTCCCCCCTTCCACTGACCGCATCCCCCAAACCTCCCGGTCGCCTATCACCGTATTCCTTAAACCGACCACAAAAACGGCCCGGATTCTGGGCTCGCATATTGAGAAAACTCACATCATGGATTCAATCCTTTCAGAAATGGGCCAAGGGAAATCCAATCAAAGCGGGGATATTGACATTCTTTCCCGTTATGACGCTAGCCGGAGTTATTAAAGTTGGACGAATTGTTGGAAAGGGTATGGGACTCGTGCAGAAGCATTCGAAATTTGTGAGTGAGACAAGGAACGGTATAGATGGAAAAAAGAAAGGTTACGGCTATGGGCTTGATGACTTTGTTGATTTCAATGGCAGTAAAGGTGGGCCTTTGGATGGGATACTGAAGACGCTTCAGATGCTGATGTAAGTATATACTGGACCCCGGCAGTCTCTATGTAGGATGTGTGTATCTCTTGTAACGCAATCAACGTTAGTGGCATGTACGTAATACATTGTAGCCAATGCTAATCTATTTTTTTCACTCTGATACAGAAACCACTATTGCAGACTGACTTCCTCAAATGTTCCTCGTGTAGCCAGCATCATTCTGGAGTTATATTTCTTAGACTCCAGCAAGTAAAGCCTCTGGATAGGATGTATCAGCACACGTAACTCTGAGGGAGTCTTTATCAGTGACGTTCATTGTATTTGGGTTAAGCCTACCCAACTACGAATCTTCCTATGTACTTGAGAGGTCAAGTTTATTTGCTAACCCGCCAAGTTTGCACTGAAATCGGGCTTACTCTACAAAACCTGCAGTGGAACTCTCCCTCGTTACTAGCTATAGTTTGTGTTCTCGACTCTCGGGAATTAAGGTGAAAACTATCAGCACATGCAGTAGTTTGGCTATCTGATACAGCATCTCCGTTAAGAACTGTGGTGGGAAACTGAAAGTTTGCAATTCATTGATTTGCAAATGACACTATTCCCTCAATGATCTAGTATTACGTGGTATTGTGGCCAATTCATTATACCAGAACCACTATGAAAAATACCACCTAGGTGGTGTGAATTTGTGGTTCTGGAGGATGTCCCATAGGTCAATTCAGAACTATCTACTAGACGTGCTGTTTATATAATTCTTCTACTTGTGTTAGCATTTGGAAGTTTGAGAGTATATTCTTAGAGATAGGCATGGCTCCAAGCGGAGGTCAGGATATCAAGGATTAAGGACGGACATACCAATAGCTCATGGGCGTGCAACCAAACAATAACCCTTCTTGCATGTATTTAACAGGTAGAAATATACTGTGATGCCATTTTAAGGTTACCCCGCAAAAGTCTAGCGGCCGCTTGGAGAGGCTGAAGCGTGAGGCTGAGGCTGATGCCGAATTTCCAAATCGCGACGTGTTCTGACTTCGGCGACCAGGTATACATTAACGACGCCCATCAATCACCTCTTCTTGGGAATTGCTGCATCTCTACGATTCGACACTCTCTGGATATATGCCATAGGTCACCTCTAGTTTCTTTGAACTTTTGCCCCTAGGCACCCAGGAATTAGAATGCATTCCACCATTGTTCGTGCCCAAAATGTCTTTGGCTTCTTCACCACTGTTTGTTTTGCCGTTGCAGCTTTGATCGCATGCTCAGACTTCGTCACTCCCCGAACTCCAAGCGCCAGTATAACAGTGAAGGATGTTCAGGTGTATGTCTTTCGTTGCGTTGTTTTAACTTGCCTAACACTTTTTTAGTGTACGGGGACGACCTCATTACTACTCTACAAAGAAAGAAGAATACGCCAACATCCGGTTCTCTCTTTCCGCCGACCTCACATCTCTGTTTACCTGGAATACCAAGCAGGTCTTTGTCTACGTATCTGCGTCCTGGCCGAATGCATACGCTGAGAATAAGACTGCGCTGGTGAATGAGGCAGTAATTTGGGATACGATCATCACCAACCCAAGCGCGGATCATTTACAAAATCTCGGGCCTGCAGCTATGAAGAAACTAATCAGAAGTGCAAAGGGGAAGCCAATTGATCCAAGCCGGTATGATTATCCTACATAGTGAATAATATAGAACTGACGCAGTTGTCACAGAGGCAAGCTTGAATTGAAGAACCAGAAACCAAAGTACCAAATCACTGCTCCTACAGGAAATGTTGCAAATACAGAGAACGTTGTTTTGAAGTTGCACTACAATGTTCAACCATGGGTGGGCATTTTGACTTGGACACCTCAGATGGAACTTCTGAAGTGGAAGAAGGTTAAAGGAGGTGTTAGCAAGGTGTTCAGATTACCGGCAATAAAAGTCAAGGAGGAGAAGAAGAAGGCAGCGCCAAAAGCGAATTAAGCGCGATTGGGGCCAAGAAGGGCGTAGAAATAACTTATAAAGATGCTTGCAATAGACCTTGGCTGGTCGGATATAATGCGACTACTTGGCGTTCATGGCGTATTAATTCTACCTTCTCAACGAGTTACATGACACAGTGCAGGTATATCAAACATCAATCGGCATCTCTGAAAACTAAATACTACCCACTTGCCACCTTGCTAGAAATGCTGAAAATCCGAGCTAAATTGTACTTCTGTGGTTCATCTTCTCTGCTGACTGAGCGACTGAGCACCAATAACATTATGCCCAATCGAATGTGAGTTCATGTCCTGCCAGAAAGAAAAGAAGTATGAAATCCAGGATTTGTGCCTAACTTATCTGGAGCACGGCGAAGTATCAGATCCAAGTGAGTCACAGCCGCATAAACTATTCGGGTAGATTATTGTGAAAAGGCGTCATTGTCGTAAAACTAGCTATATGCACCGTCATCAAGTTGGTGGTATATTCGTTAGATTATTTTGATGTGGGTCTCAATATTTTATAGCTTAGTTGCGTGCCTGTGAAAACCTAAATTTTGTCGATTCATGAATTTGAATGATATTTTCAGGTTGGTGAATTCAAAGAAAGGAGTTGGGAGAATGTGTATACGGATATTTGATTGCCCACTAAACATATACTGTGCCTTCGTACAATTCTGACTCAAGGTGCTGATAATGTTCCATCTCTGAGTTGGGCTGCATAAAATTCTCTCTTATTTTGCTCGAATACTACCTTAGTACGACATGAACAGCAATTGACCATCGAACTGTTCCCTACATTTCTCAAGCTCGCTATCAAACACCTTGTCGATCCAGAGGACTTCTTTTGCCAACCCAACCACCGCAGCCCAAGAAGCCAAGTTCATCTCCAGTGCTAGATTGGCCATCATCTCTATATACCACGTCCTTTCATCCACGTTCCAACTTTCGACCATTCCAAAAACCACGATCCAAACTAACATTGGCTCCAAGGACTTTAAATAGACATCCAACCCGCCGTACAATAGCAAAGTCTTGAGTTTAACAACAAAGAGCTTTGTCTCGATGCCAAGTTGTCCGGAGATTTGGCGGAGCTTGCACAGGAACAGAATAAGTCCAAGCCGAGTAGCTTCTTGCATGACGCTTCTAGCATCCGTAGCAGGAATTGATTTGCCTACTAAATTATGGAGTATTGGATCAATCCAATATGTCAAAAATTTTACATTCTTCCATCTCTCGCCCCTAGCCTCTTTGTATTTGGTAAAATCAATTGCGATTCGTGTGTCATGAAACGCTGTGTTAAGCAGCTGGTCGTCCTGGAAATCCAATAGCCACCACGGCTGCGGAATCTTCTTTTGATTCTGGAGTTGATGATTTAGCTTTTCAAGGATATCTGAACGGAATCGGCTGCCAATATGTGTAGGAAATTGAAATCTAGGCCGCGTATCTCGAAGGCATGCCGCTGACAGGTCAACCCTATGATAGAATCAGATCGAAGTTCTAAGTAGCAAATATTCGTTGGAAATGTTAAATACCCAAACACCATGCACCTCAGTGAGGGATTTTCATTCAAGGTTTCAAAACCACCTCGAAGCTCAATGATCTTGGCCAAACCATTAATGTGAGTTTCGAAGCCAGCAAAGTCCTCACAGTATACCTACAGCAAAGCATATTGTCAATTAGCTCGGACTATAGACTGTGGCGTGGGTTTCTCACGTTATAGCACATGAAGCCAGTAATACTGTAAACAACAGTTTCACTTGTACTGCTTCTTGGGTTTGATAATTTGTTGTTAATTGCCTTCAATGCCAGGGTATGATAGCCTACAGAGATTGGATTATCAAGCTCTCTGCCATTGGCCCAATGCATATCAAGGGATACGTTAGCGAGAAATTGATGGAATGAGGTTGCATCCTTGGTAGCTGTGGGTAGCCATGTGTCTCGGAAGGTTATAGAGTTCGGATCAGCTGCCGAGTTGACTAATCCAATGATTATAATGTAAGTAACCCTTGGGACTAAAGTATTGGCTATGTTACGCACCTCGGTCCAAGAGCCACTGCTCACGGATTGTGACAGGTATTGGGTAATTCGCGAATGGATCGACTCGACCAGCTCCTAACATAGACCTTGGGCTGGGCAGCAAGAAGGATGAGTTTCTCACAACATTCGATTCAGCAACGTTTAGAGGTACTCCCAACTTTAAACTACCACTATTCACTTGCATCTGCTGATATAGATAGTTATCGAGCGCGCCAAAATTCTCGTTATCTAGTGGTGAATTAATATCGCTATTTTGACGAATGTCTGAAAAGTCGGTTGGTAGAAAGAGTTCTATACGGTCCTTAATTACAAGTCTCCTTGTTTTTGGCAACTCTTGTTTTAATCGATCTCGGATAAGCTTGTGACTCTCCGTTGTCGAAAGGAGACCAGCAGGTTGCAGGGTTGGCTTGTGCTTCGTTGATCGCGCCATAGGTCGATGACTCTTTTGGGTTACATGTGTTACTAAATTTGTCTCATTTCGACAACTATTTTCTTCCAGGGTTATTGTGTTCTGCGGACTGGTGCTCCTACTTCTTGACGTCATATTCATATAAAGTTGACCGTGGAGACTGTAGAGTTTGCATATCTGATCGGTGGCTTTACCATCCAAAGCGAGAAGCAATGTGAATAGGAGTGTTGGAGCATGAATCCTTGCATTTACTTTACAGAGTATTTATTCTTGATTTATGATGCTGGACGATGACTTCGAAAGAAGTCCTGATTGTTGTATTTCAGAACCTCGCTGTGACAAATCGAAAATTGTAAGACTTTTAACGAAATATAGCGAGCGTTCTTATGTAATCCAACGAAAAGTGTCCCGGCAATTACCTCACCCCTGTTAAGATTGATATCTAGTTAATAAGCATGCAGCATTATTTTATTGCCATGGATAAATAATGAAACTAACGTGATCTACCCCAAAGTTCAACCTCACTCTTTCAAATCGCCTTAGGCATCCGCATAATTCGCTGCAGAATCTAAAGGAGAGCGACAGAAATATCCGCCTTTTAGTAAAAGATAAAATGCATCTTCTGCATTGTTATTATGAAAACCCACTCAACTTGAATTCATTGCACATATCGCTCAAGGCCTGCATTGGACAGCCTCCACGGTATGCTATCTTATCCCACCGATGGGCAGCAGAACCCGAGGATGAAGTCACGTTTGAAGACATGACCTCTCGCCACGAGTCGTCAAAGAGCAAGAGAGGCTACCAGAAGATCATAGGTTGCTGCCTCCAAGCTTTGCGAGACGGCTATAACTGGGTCTGGATTGACACTTGTTGCATCGATAAGAGGAGTAGTGCAGAGCTGTCCGAGGCAATTAACTCGATGTACAGCTGGTATGAAAACTCCGAAATTTGCTATGCGTTCCTCGAAGATGTCAGCTACCCAGATGACACATCAGCTTTCATGGAAAGCAGCTGGTTCAAGAGAGGGTGGACCCTGCAGGAACTAATTGCTCCTGCAGAGATAGAGTTCTTTTCTAAGGACTGGCGCAAAATTGGGAGCAAGGCGGATTTGTCTTCCACCCTCTCTAAAATCACCAGGGTCAATGAGTTTGTGCTCGCGGAAGGGCTTCATGTGTACAAGGCTAGTATAGCAGAAAAGATGTCTTGGGCGTCACAAAGGGAGACAACAAGGCCGGAAGATAAGGCATACTCCCTAATGGGCATCTTCGGAGTTAATATGCCCACTTTGTATGGCGAAGGGTCGCGTGCCTTTACAAGGCTGCAGTACGAGATCATGCGAGTATCCAACGACCACACTATCTTTACCTGGCAGAGGAAAAGCTTGACCGCCGGATTACTTGCCGAGTCGCCGGATGAGTTTTCCCAGTCGGCTATGTGGCGTCCCCTGGATTTCCAAGCATTTGCTGCAATATTTTCGATATCGACCTTTAAGCCTGATTTTGCGCCAACGAACTTTGGGATGCATATCCAGCTACCACTGGCCCCAGTTCCCAAATTCAACGGCTATTACATTGGCTTTCTAGCATGCACAAGCAAAGCTGACCCTCATGTCAATTGGCGAGCAGTGAAGAAAGATTTGCATCTTCCTCCTGAAGCAAAACTCCCCTTCATTTTCTTGCGGCGAGTACCAGGAGGTTTTCCGCGACAGTTCATGAGGACCAGCATCGACAATTGCATGATGGGCTCTGGGAATCCTACCGACTATGAGTGTGAGGTAGAACCTATTTGGATCTCCTTGATGGACGACATAACACCTCTAGTTTGCAAACCTTTAGTGGGGCAACTTCCTTCCCCCTCGGATATTCTTGTTCCCATGGGAAAGGCGGAGGATCTTGTCACTATCATTATGGAAAGACGCCATCAGAACCTGAAAATTGTTACTGGTTATCCACCGGAAACATTCTCTCGTGGTAATGAGTTGACACTGAAAATGGCTGGAACTGCTGCGCAGACTCTTCGGGTTATGATCATCCAGAATAAGAGAGGGAGAGGAGATATTGCCATCGTCTTCTTCCTAATCGGCTCGAATCTTTGTCTTGCTTGCAGTCAGACCCTTGCCAATGATGATGCGGAAAGAGTTTACAACCGTATTCTCGCTGAAGGCACAACTTTCACTGGATTTCTTTCGATCCCGTTCAATAGCCATGGAGAATCCTCGATGTATCGCAGAGGTTTCTTCATATCACTCGAATGTGTCAACGTGGGGGCATTAATGTATCGATTTACGATTGGTCCAGCCCATCGCGATACGAGTGTGCCAGCGGGAAACACGGCCAGAGGGCGGGCGATTCAGATTTTAATAAACCTCCCTGTTCCTTCGGACTTTTTTACATACCAACTAAAGTATCGTTCACAGAATAGTGGGGGCGAGGTGGGAGAGGTTTTACTCGCATTTTGGCCTAAGGTGGAGGACCAGACTGTGCCGCAGAAAACCCCAGCGGCGGAGAAGAGACTGGAACTTCTGCACAAAATGTGGGAGACTACGGGCGACTTTTGGGATGATGATTTTGAAGACAGGTAACGCAGACCGCAAGCGGTTTCCTCCAAATGCCCAGAGGTGCTCGTCTATCACGTAATGCCTGATTCTCTGCTCTCTTACGGAGCTTTGCTAAGCTGAAACCTGAACAAGTCTAAATAACCTAACGGTACAGAAATTGTTCAGCATAAGCGAACCACCCTAACGCCCCTTCTTTCTGTAGCTTGGCGCATGGACAATATACAGTCTTGGTAATAGAGTAACATCCCCCTGGCACAATACCCTCTAATTTTAGGTTCTATGGGACGCTCGTTGAAGATATCATACCTCCCACTTTTCTCATAGATATAGAGCAATTTAGCATCATCTTTCGTACGATGCCGTTCAGGTTCTACTGTAGCGGAGACAAGTCTCTACTTTCTCAAAACACGTTGCACCCAGATGAAACATAGCTTAAAAATTGATGTCTCTATTCTAGTCGTGACAGTGTATGGTCTACTGAGAGACAATTGGATGAGCTACACTGCCCTACTATTACTACCATGTGTTTGTTGGAATAGTGTTTAATTGAAAGTATCCTCTACTTTTACGTATCAGTTCGTAGTGGTGTAAACTCAGTCTTGTTTGTTCGCCAAAATGTCCCGTAACAAGTACTCGATACTTTCACACCTTCAAAACACCTCGATATCGCATTTTACCCCCCTGTAACTTCTTCAAAGCTGCGTTAATTCCGTCTACTGACATTGAAAACTCCTCAAGAACTGGTTTCACACCATGCTCTGCGGCAAACTCCAGTAGTTGGTCAACACTTGCTGGGGTTGAAGTGCAACTTCCTATAAATGATAATTCTTTTGTAAGGAACGGAAGGAATGGGATAACTAAAGCCTCTTCGCTGACTGTGAGAGGAAAGATCTTTCCAAAAGGCTTCATAATGTCTAGATATCTAGAGATTGTTAATGAATGTTTTGCTACGAGTGTGAAGTTCACTTACAGAACCCAATTTGGATGCTCGCTTGTAGTGACGAACAAGTGATCGAGCTTCTTTTCGAGTTTCAGAGTATCAACTCCCTTGGTAGCAACAAATTCACTAGCACCAAGCTTTAGAGCTTCATCTCTTTTAGAATTTGTTCCGGAGAAAGCGACCACCTCACAGCCCCACTTAGATGCAAACTGTATAGCCAAGTGACCTAATCCTCCGATTCCGACAACTCCTAAACGCTCCCCGGGTTTAACATATTTCAAGAGCGGAACGAAAACTGTTTGACCAGCACACATGAGGGGTGCTGCATCCACGTCACTGAGTTGTTCTGGGATGCGATGTAAAAGAGTCTCAGGCCAAATAGAGTGTGTTGCGAAGGATCCTTGATCAAAATCGCTACCCGAGAAAAATCGGGATCCTTTGGAGCAGTGCATATGTGAGCCTTTAACACAGTATTCACAGACCCCGCAGCCGTCCTTAACATAACCAAAGGCTACCCGTTCCCCTCTATCGGTTATTAGCATTCATCCGTAAGAAACTTATCCACCCAAGCTAGAAACCCGGGAGTTACTCACATTTTCCATCCACCTTTCAAGCTATTGCCCAAAGCTTCTACTGTTCCAACACCTTCGTGGCCAAGTACAATGCCGGCACTCAGTCCATGCAGATCTGTCCCGCAAACACCTGAAGAAGTTATGCGGATAAGCACTTCATTACCAAGGAGCTCGCGGGCTTTGTAGATGCCTTCTACAACTTGTCCGTTCGGTGATCCGTGAAAGGTCTTGAAGTCTGGAGAGGTGACCATAATTATCGTCGAATAATAGGCTTGGTATGAAGACTGTGGCAAAGTATTGAGCTGCGGCAGAGAATGTGCTAGATTTAGAGAACAGGCACCCCGAACAACGTACTACGTCTTGAATTTATACTTTGTAGAATTAATGCAAAATACCAAGGAAGGAGCGAGTCTCTCTTAGCTCCTCCTGTAGACTTATTACTCATCCGACGTGAATTTCTAATCGTATACTGTTTAATATATCTAGGCTTATCGAATTCCGCTGTGAAAGTATAAGCAATACGGTGTTGGTGACACCAAATAGAACGCTGCTCGGTCCTGATTTTGCGCCAATATTTACGCTAGCAACACTATTATTGGTGGACCTTCACGATGCCATACTTTGGAGTGGGGAGACAGTGCCAAGGGCCTCGCTTAACCCCTATGTTGTAGAGGAGCCAATAACACCTGCTCCAGGTTGCATAAACGTGCATACATCCCCGAGATAGCTTAAATTCCACCACGTTCCGAGGCACTCTTCAAGTGATTATCTATAACAGTCCGATAATCAACACACTGATCTCGTGATGCTGACTGATGATTCTGCCGCTGAGAATCACCAATCACTCACGTCGGTAAATGCAGCGCCATCTACTTTGCTAGCGACTTCTATTCCAAGTTATAGACCTCATTAACACCTCCTATATCTTGGCTGAATGTCATTATGTAATATGTTGCATTTGACACGTATTCGCTCCTTGTCAAGATGCACATTCAAACAGATATCCACCAAATTACCTCATATAAAATACAGTTTATTCTATTGATTCTTTTCTTAGGATAATTGATCTGGCCTAGTCAAGGATTTAAGCACCTTTATAACAACCTGAGTTAGGTATTCAAAGCAAGTTTGCCAAGCAGTCAAGCAAGTTCAAAGTCAGTCATTCCACACACGGCTCTTGAACGAAACATTCTTGTCGCACTGTGTCTCTGATACCAAAAGTACAGCTGTAAGGAAGGTATGCAGAGGTATTTAATAAAACATTGGACGTATCTTCCCATTGGCACGGTCCAAGAGGCGGCTTGGTAGAAGTTCTTCATATCTAACCTGCTGTTAGACTTCGCCATGTAATATATCAGATTGGAAAAACTCACACATGTTTGATCCACTCACAAACGATTTGTCTAGTTGTAGAAGGATCGATGATCTCCTCAACTCCGAAAGCATTAGCTGTTCGGACTGGGTTCATGAGTCGAGTGTATTCTCGTTCCAGCTCTTTATACCTAATTTCTCGCTGTCCCGGTTCCAGAGCTTTTAGTTCAGCAGAATGCCCGACTTCGATTCCACCATCAAGAGGCAGACTGCCCCATTCTCCACTTGGCCATGCAACTCTCATTCGCGGATCTCTGCAGTCTAACATGACACCCCCAGCAACGCCAAAAACTCGACGAGTCACAACACTGAAGATTGGCATGGTAGTTGAATAATAAGCAGTTGCGAGAGATATACCGTGTCTCATGGTTGCAGCTCGTTCGGCTATTGTTCCAACTGCATATCCTGGAATGTCAACAAATTGTACAATGGGAATGTTGAAGATATCGCAGAATTTGAGATGGCGAGTGACTTTCTGACTTCCAGCAGCATCAAGTGCTCCGGCGTTAACTTGGCAATTCATAGATATGACACCAACAGGGCATCCTGCAAGCCGACCTAGACCGACAATTGCTGTTGTTCCCCAAAGACTTCCGATCTCGAACCAACTTCCTAGATCAAGCACTGTGGTGATGATGCTTCTAGGTTCGTACATCCGGGCTTTCTTTCTAGGTATAATAGATCGGAGTTCTTCGCATTGACGGTCAACAGGATCATCAAAACTAGTCACCGGTGGCAAACTCGTATCACCGCAATTAGGTAAATAGCTCAATACTGTTCGGAGTTGCTCAAAACATTCCTGTTCGTTGGCCGCTAAATTATCAATGGTTCCGTTCGTACAATGCATACCTGGCCCACCAAGATCTTTTAAGCTCAACCCTTCTTCGAAAGTGGCTCCAGCAACCACTTTTGGGCCAGCATTGAACAGAGATCCAATGTCCGATGCCATGACAGAGAAGTGACAAGCGACAACTCTAGCAGCCCCAAGGCCAACGGCAGGGCCTAAAGCCGCTCTGGATTACTGTTAGTGTGTAGCAATTGATCAGAACAAAGCAGGCCTGGAAAGAAGATTGTCTAGTGTTGGTA